>OJUJ01000358.1_pt1 | contig 11558 bp, 8 predicted proteins | sample 1599951 | NCBI WGS metagenome assembly OJUJ01 (sample SAMN04436643, study PRJEB24849) | human gut metagenome | biome: human gut; feature: NICU; material: stool | host: Homo sapiens | place: USA: Saint Louis, MO | collected 2010-04-07 | reverse complement strand
AAATCAAAACAACAGTCTTCAGAAACTTCTTTGTTTTATATTGACTTAATTACGCTGGGTTATCTATACAAAGAATTTGGGATTTCAGCAGACTACTTGCAGTATCATTACCAATTAATAGATGATGGCTATATTTCTGATGATTTACCTCTTTATCAAACGAAGTTTAATCATCAAACAAATAAATACGAAAACAACGGAACACTTAATATTATTGAATCTTTATTAACGATTGTCCATTTAAGTGAAGTGGGTATGGCGAAGCAGACTAGTATTGATTTTGTGCGAAAACAAGTTCAGCAAGGAACGCTTTTTAACTCGTATGATTTAAATGGATCGCCCGTGGATAAAAATCAATCTGCAGCTAGTTATGCGATAGCGGCTTTAATTGGTGTTGCCGAAAATGACAAAGAGTTGTATCGTGCGGCAATTACAGTACTTAATAATTTTCAAATTATGGATTCAAGCAGTCCGATTTATGGAGGATTTGGTGATAAAGTTACGAAACAAGTCTATTCCTATAATAACTTAATGGCTCTTTTGGCCTATGATTTCTAGATGAGGTGAAAGCATGGAAAAGATCAAAAAATACATGAACTCGGCTTTTGAATGGTTGAGTCGTTATATTTCTCCAAGTCTTTTGGCCGTTTTAGGGATTGGGTTAGTGACAAGCATTTTGTTATTTGTTTATCCGATTAATGGCTTGGGAGATAATGGCGAGTATTTTCGTGTGTTAAATTCAAATAGTCTTTATCGTGTCAATGGTGATAGCTACGACAATGTGGCCTATTTTGTTAAGGACTTTTCGATTATGCGTTATTTTAATGAAACAACGACGCACTTTGTTTCCACTCAACAATTTTTCATCACCATTGCCATTTGGCTTAATAAACTTTTTTATAGTCAAACACTTTTCGATATTCGTTTCTTAGGTTTCGTTTATCTTAGTTGTTTTTTAGTGTCAATTTATATTCTGGTACGAGGCTTAACCGAAGGCGTATCTTTGAAAAAAAGTTATCTTATCTCCTTGTTGGTTATTTTCATCTTGGGGGATACCTCCTATACGATTTATTTTAATTCCTTTTATACAGAAGCGACGAGTTATTTACTTTCTGTGAGTGTCTTAGCATTTTCAGTCTATTTTTATCGGGTGACGAAACCACGAACTTGGCTCAGAAGAATAGTTTTAGTTATCTTGGCACAAGCAGTAGTACTTTTAATAGGAACAACACGCCAAGAATATTTGCTGATTATTGGCGTAATTATTGCTGGATTAGGATTTTTTGTCTACTTGTCACAACGTTACCAACGATTGTCAATGACGGCCTTTTTAATTGCGTTGATTGGTTTTACAACGTTAGCAGCTTTTATCGTTCCTAACGATATCTATGAACGTGATGTCTACCACAGTATGACGCGCGGTGTAATGAAGGATAGTAAGGTTCCGGATAAACGGATGTCAGAGGGCGGAATCAACCCGCAATATGGGTTGCAAAAGGGACGTTCCTACTTTGAAGAATACAGTCCTGTATCACCAACTTCTGAACAAATGAAAAAAGATTTTTTTGATAAAACGAGTTTTGGATGGGTGTTATTGAATTATTTAAATTATCCATCTGAATTATGGCAAGGACTGAATTCAGCGGTCCCAAATGTTTACTTAGTAAAGCCTAATAATGTGGGGAATTTTGAGAAAACGACGGGGCGTGCACCGCTGGAACAATCTAAATTTTTTATGGTGTATAACCGTATTAAAGCCAGTTTTTTCCCTAAAAACTTTGCTTTCTATCTATTATTAGGCGTGATTCTGTTTGGTTTATATGGCGTTGGTTTATACAGAGGAATCAAGAGAAACGAACCCAGATTAGTTTTTCGCTTCTTTTTAATGACAGGAATTTATCTAAATTTATTAGTTGTTTTCATTTCAACAATTATTATTGATGGGGATAGTGACTTAGTACGTCATTTGTTTTTAGTCTCAGTATTTTTAGATTTTCTCTTGTTACAAATTGTTTCTGATGTTATTGGTAAACGAATGTGGCAAGATACAACACCACAAGTCATTGGGGAGGTAGAGGGAATTGAAAAATAAACAATATCTTATTGGCTGGGTGTGTTTCTTACTCTTTTTCGTTTTTTGTGGCTTTGCCAAACCGGCGCTGGCTGCACCAAGTAAACATGTCTTACTTGTCTATGACAGCTTGAATATTGCTGGGAAAAAAGAAAATGATGTGGATGCTTTACAACGAGTGTTGACGAGTTTTGGGGTAGAAGTTCAGAGTGTGGCGGTGTCAGACTATGTGCCTGGAGAATTGCTAAATGATGGCTATGACAGTTTGATTTCTATGGTGAATTGGCCTGAACAAGCCGGCGTTATTGCCTCTGATTTTCTAGCAGATCGAGTTCATTTTAAAGGCAAACAATTACACATTGGTCGAAACATGCGTGACGATGAAAAACAATATTTTAGCGGTACGTGGAAAGAATTAAGTCATCGTCAATATCGGTTAGAAGATGAAAAAAACCGTTTTTCTCAAGTATTGCCTTTTCAAGATCAATCAGTTGTGCTGGAAAATACGCAAGGTCAGACGGTTGGCCGATTAAAAACACAAGAATTAGCACCAGAAGAATATCCATTTGGTGTAATTGAGAATGGGCATGCTTTTCTACCAATGTTTGAACGCAAAGGCGCTGTTTTTTTAGAAAGCTTGGACGTAATTAGTCAATGGCTGGAAAGTGAAAAAATGTCACGGCCGTTTTTGACGATTTCTGATTTTAACCCGTTAAGAGATATGTCCGTCGCAACCTATTTGCAAGAAGAATTAGTTAAAACCACGTATCCTTATATTTTATCCAGTACGAGCGTTTCACAAAACAATACGATTTTACCTTATAAACTATTTACGAATGCGTTACGTGCGTTTGCTTCGACGGGGGTTATTTTCTTAGAAACACCGGTCGTTAACAATGTTGATTTAAATGACCAACGTGCCTTGAAACAATTGATGGAGCAGCAGATTAGTTTATTGGTCGACAGACATGTCTATCCAGTAGGCATTTCTGCTCCAGGATACTGGAATCAAGACCTTCAATACCAAGAGGATGGTCTAGCAATTAGTGATACAGTGATTCTAAGAGAAAATCCGCCGATTGAACGCGTTTTTTATCGGAACCAAACGGGAGAATCAATCACTTATAAGAATGCTTTGTTTGATTTACCGTATGATTATTTATCGGGGATTGAATGGACGGATAAAGATAATCCGAATGACTATCGATTTCCAATGCCGACCACCATTAGTTTTTCATTTCCAAATTCTAAAAAAGAAGTGGATCATCTAATTCAAGAAGTCAAGGAAGCACCAATAGTGTTTAGTGTTTCAGAAGCGGATCAACATTTCACTGTTCAAACACAAACGCAGAAAATCGAATTTCGGAATAATCGGTTCTTCTTAAACAATCAAATTGTCAATGGTTTGGCTGATACAGGGGCCTCAACAGTTGAAAAACAACGATTTACAGGCTTATTTTCATTCTTTTTCAGTATTACAAACAATATTTTGATTGGCGTTGTCACGCTGACTTTAATCATCCTGATTATTTTGTTTATGATTGGACGAAAGAATTATCGGTCGAAATATATTAATAAGGAGGAAGACAAATGACCATTGCTGACATTGTAATGTTAACAGCAACTATCATTATTTGGAGTCTACTAATTGTAAATATTCTCTTAGTTATTTTTGGCTATGTTTATTATTTAAAAACAGATCCTGTCGCACCACCACCTGTAGAGGATGAAGACGCGCCGTTTGTTTCAATTATGGTGCCGGCCCATAATGAAGGAATTGTCATTGTGCGAACAGTTGAAGCGTTATTGAATTTTAATTATCCGCAAGATCGCTATGAAATTATTGTGATTAATGACAACTCAAGTGATAATAGTGCCGAGCTTTTAGCGAATGTCCAAAAAAAGGCGGTTAATCGAAATTTGAAGATTATTAATACAGACAGTATAACAGGTGGGAAAGGTAAGTCTAATGCCTTAAACATTGGTTTCAAGCAAGCCAAGGGGGACGTGATTGCCATTTATGATGCGGACAATACACCTGAACCGAATGCACTCCGTTATTTAGTTGGAGAGTTAATCGCTAGTGAGGAATACGGCGCAGTTATTGGTAAATTTAGAACGAGAAATCGCAATGCAAGCTTGTTGACACGCTTTATTAATATCGAAACTCTGGCCTTTCAATTGATGGCACAAGCCGGTCGTTTTCAATTATTTAAGTTATGCACGATTCCTGGCACAAATTTTATTGTTCGTCGTAGTATTATTGAAGCCATTGGCGGCTGGGATGACAAAGCGTTAGCCGAAGATACAGAAATCAGCTTTCGCATCTATATGATGGGCTATAAAATTAAGTTTCAACCAAAAGCAGTGACGTGGGAGCAAGAGCCACAAACTTTGTCAGTTTGGTTCCGACAACGGACGCGATGGGTCAAAGGCAATATTTATGTCATTGTTAAAAATGCTAAATTATTGTTTAATCCTAAAGCGAGTCGGATCCGTTTTGATATCTTATATTTCTTGTCCATTTATTTTCTCTTAATGACATCGCTCGTTTTGTCAGACATCATGTTAGTTTTATCAATGTCTGGTTACTTAACAACGACCCTGCAAGGATTTAGCAATTCCTTATGGTTGTTAGCGATTTTGTTATTTATTTTCAGTACTTTTGTCAGTATTACAACCGAAAAAGGCGAAATGACTTTAGAGAATATCTTAATTATTGCCTTGATGTATATTACATACAGTCAGATGTGGCTAGTAGTCGCCGCTTATGGCATGGTGATGTATATTAAAGAAAATGTTTTTCATAAACAAACACAAACAAAATGGTACAAAACTGAACGATTTAAATAAGGAGGAAACGTGCAATGAAACAAAAAACAGTCACTTTAATAGGGTTGTTCTTTCTGGCAATTCTGATTGGTGTCGCAAGTCCGACCGTATACGCCGAAAACAAAGAACAAGACAACCATACCTTTACACAACCTTTTCAAAATAAAACAATCTCTTTAACAGGTACTTCTGTCCGTAGCACCATGTATTTTACAAAAATTGATTATTGGAACGTTAAAAAAGCATCATTCAATATGACCTACCAAATCACACAATTAAAAAATAATCAGACCTCAGATTTAACTGTGGCAGTGAATGGTGTGAAGTTTTATTCTTGGCGTCCTGAAAATACGACTGGTATTCAACAAAAGACGATTGAAATCCCTTTGGAACTGATTAAAGAGACAAATACATTGACTGTTGAAGGCCAAATTATTAATCAGGCAGGAAACGACATGTATAATTTAATTGAAACTCCAGCAAATTGGTTAACGATGTATGAAGGATCTAACGTAAACTTCCAATACGATTTACAATTACCAGAGAATACAATTCATTCTTTTTATAATCATTTTGTGGGAGCAGACACGATTGCGAATAAACACAGTGTTATTTTGACACCAGAAAATGCATCGGAAAAAGAATTAGCTGCAGCGACCCATGCGTTAGCTGGCGCTACTCGTTTGATTACTACTTCAGAAGAATTGTTGCCAATGGCTTCTTTGAACAAAGAACAGTCAGCACCCTATCAGTTGATTATTGCCAGCTATGATAAATTACCAGATCAGTATAAAAGTCAAATTGATAGCAAACGCGTGGAGGACCAGGCTGTCTTAAAATTTTTCAATCAACCAGATAAGCATGTTTTAGTAGCTACTTCTAAAGATGAGGACTTACTTGTTCGTGCGGGACGTTATTTAGCAAACTATGAATTAATGACCCAAACAGATAAAGAAGAGACAACAGTTGATGAGAATACCGATACGTTTAGTTCAACTTTAGAATTTGATGGAAATTATCCATTAACCTCAACGGGGGATAAGCTAGAAGGGGCCTATCACCAAGAACAAACGTACTTTGTCAATTTACCAGTGGATCGAAACAATGCCAATGGAAGTCGCGTGCATTTACATTTTAAATACGCTGAAAACTTAGATTTTGATTCTTCTTTAGTGACGGTCTATGCCAATGATAAACCAATTGGCAGCAAGAAATTAACCGCTGCTCGTGCGAACGGTGATGAATTAAATCTCGAATTTCCAAAGAACTTAGAAATTGCTGATAGTTTTGTTTTAAAAGTTGCTTTTGATTTGAATGTTAAATCACCAGAAGTTTTACGAAATGGTCAGACTCCATGGGCCTTTATTGAAAATAATTCGAATGCGTTTATTCAAACAGAAGAACTGAATGACATATTATTTAACAACTATCCGAACATTTTTATCAGAAGCCGTTCTTTTGCTGATTTAGCGATTTTATTACCAGAAAAAATGGACGACAACTATTTTAAAGTGTTGACCAATTTATTTAACTTAATTGGTAATTATGCCGAAAGTAATGTCGGTGAGATTACGTATTATAAAAAAGCGCCTAAAAATGCGGCATTAGAAAATCATAACTTGATTATTTTTGGTACGCCTAAGGATAATCCGATGATTCGTAAGTTAAACGATCAGTTGTATTTCCATTATGATAAGGACTTCACACGTTTTGTTTCAAACGAGAAACTTAGCATTGAAAAAGATTATGGTAAACAAATCGGTACGGCGCAGTTAATGTTTTCTCCATATAATGCGAAAGCCGCGGCGTTAATCTTAACAGGAGCTAAATCACAAGGTGTCTTTTTAGCCTCTACACAAGTGAATACAGAGAAGAATACTTCTATGTACAAAGGAGATGCCATTGTGGTCGATCCGAACTATCGTCGCTATGATTATCGTTTCAAAAAACGTGTAAGCAACGTCAGCAACGAATCATTAGGTAAACGAATTGTCAATAATCATAAATTAATGATTTATCTATTTGTCTTCTTAATTGGTATGACTATTATTGGATTAAGTGCGTTCTTCATCGTGAAGAAGAATTTGAAAGGTGGGGAATAGAGTGAATCAAAAACGAGTGACCTTACTTTTGGATTTAACTTTGTTGGTAGGAATTGTTTTGGTTGTCGGCACAACCATCTTTATGGCCTTAGGAACGAATGATTTCTTTGTGGACTTAAGTTGTCTATTAATTTCAGTTATCTTAATTATCGTTACCTATTTTGTAGGAATTACAGCGGGGTTAACATTTTCGCTTATATTTATTTTTCTACAATTGACTTATGTTGTATATCAGTATGTCTATCATGATTTGTTTAGCTATGGCTCATTATTTTGGCTAATCATGCCGCCGCTCTACTGTTTAACAATCTATGCAGTGACTTATCAAATTCGTACGATTGAAGAAGAAAATATTCGCTTACGTAAAGAAACTTCACGGTTAAATGCGTTAGATGCAGTAACTAATTTAAGAACAGCAAAAATGTACGAGGAAGGATTCGATTTATTTTCTGATATTTCTACACGTTATGAAGCGCCGTTATATTTAGTCGTGATCCGAGTGGCCTATTGGGAAAGTATTCGTAACTTATTAAGTCCTGAACAAAAGAATGAATTGCTACAAATCGTGACAGCGGCGATTAAAGAGACAACGGATGATCGCTTCTTACCATACTTTATCGACGGCACACCGCCGACTTGGGCGTTATTAATTTTCCGCGATGGGGATGACGGATACACTACTAGAAAAGAATTCAAACAACAAGCTCAAGAGAAATTTGCCCATTCTGAAACCTTAAGGAATATTACTTTGACATTACAAGTTTCCTATACCAAATATGATCCTGCCGAATTTAACAACGCTTCAGAATTTTTAGGGGATGGAATTAATTCTCTTCAATATGATGTTTAAAAAGGAGGCAAACAAATGACTGAAAAACTTGCTGTTTTTACAGGGAAATTAGCAGAGGCTGGTGTGTTAAATGAGACGCAGCCATTGTCAATGCGATTACATTTAGAAAATATCCAAGCAGAAAGTGATCCAGAATCCATTGTTCCCTTATTTTCTCATGGGGTAATTTTAAACATACTTGTTGAACAGTTAGAGGAAAGTATCCCACTGTCTCACTTGAAAAAAGGGACCAAAGTCCGTTTCACAGTCGTGGGCTTGCCGCCGATGACTATGTCAATTCCACCGCATGTTGGTGGGCAAGCGATTGAATTGATAGAAGAAATCTAAAAAGCTTCTGCATTAGCTATGATTATTAGCTAATGCAGAAGCTTTTTTTATTCAAAGGTCATTCTTTCAATTCGATCGAACGCTTCCTTTAATAAATCTAAATTTTGTGTTGCGGCTAAACGAATGTACTCATCGCCCGTTGTTTCACCAAATGCTTTTCCAGGAATCACTAATACCTGTGTCTCTTTTAAAAGTTTTTCCACAAAAGGAACGGAAGTTAGTCCAGTTTTTTGAATATTAATGAAGGCGTAAATACTTCCTTTGACTGGATGAAGCGAAAGGAAAGGAATCTTTGCTACTCGCTGGGCCACATACTCTAAACGTGTTTGGAACACTTCAACGATTGGGTCTACAAATTCGTCAAAATGTTGTAACGCATAGATTCCTGCTTGCTGTGACAACGTAGGCGCAGAATACGTAACGCCTTCATTAATTAATTTGGCTACTTCGTTAATATAGTCTGGGGCAATCATATAACCAATACGCCAACCAGTCATTGCAAAGGCTTTTGAAAAGCTACCAAAAGTGATAGTATTTTCTGGAGCAAACGTAGCCATGGGAGTAAACGTTTCTTGGAAACAAAAGGCTTCATAAACTTCATCTGAAAGAATGTATAAGTTGTGTTCAATCGCTACCTGTGCGATTTCTCTGAAAGTTTCTTCAGAGAAAACAGCGCCTGTTGGGTTATTCGGTGAATTAAGAATAATCGCTTTGGTTTTAGGCGTGATTTTTTCTTTCAAAAGAGCTACATCAATTTGGAAACCATCTTCTTCATAGGTTGGTAAAAAGACCGGAACGCCATCTGCTAAAAGGACTTGGTCTTTATAAGGAGAGAAATAAGGTTCATGAATAATCACTTCATCTCCAGGATTTAGAATCACTTGTAAGGCAAGGTACATTCCGTGCAGAGCGCCAACTGTGGCCCGGACTTGATTCGGTTGAAAAGATAATTGATAATGTGACTGATAAAACTGAATGACCGCCTCAATGAATGCCTCGCTACCATCAGAAGCGGTATATTTTGTATGCCCATTTTTGGCATCGTTAGCTGCTTGTTCGATAATCCGCTCATCGGTAATTAAGTCAGGGTCACCAATCGATAAATCGATTAAATTTGGGGTCTTTTTCGCCAATGTTGCAATATCCATGAGTAAATTTTCAGTAGGTTGTTGGTAACGTGTTGCGATATTCTTGCGATCCATACCAGGTGCTCCTTTTTATAAAACTTTTCTTAGAAAATCTTGTGTTCTTGGGTTTTGTGGCGCATCAAAAATTTCTTCAGGTGTGCCTTCTTCTTGAATGATTCCTGCATCCATAAAAATGACACGGTCCGCGACTTCTTTTGCGAAGCCCATTTCGTGGGTAACCACTACCATTGTCATCCCTTCAATAGCTAAATTTTTCATAACGGATAGCACTTCGCCCACCATTTCAGGGTCTAAGGCAGAAGTTGGTTCATCGAACAGCATCACGTCAGGGCGCATGGCTAAAGCACGAGCAATCGCTACCCGTTGTTGTTGCCCACCAGAAAGTTGAGCGGGATAATTTTCTTTTTTATCTGATAAACCAACTTGTTCCAGTAAAGAAAGAGCATGTTCTGTGGCTTCAGCAGCGGCTTCTTTTTTTACTTTAACAGGACTAATCGTTAAGTTTTCCAAGACATTTTTATGCGGGAAAAGATTGAAATTTTGGAATACCATTCCCATTTTTTGACGAAGTTGATCAATGTTGGTATTTTTATCTAATAAATTTTTTCCTTCAAATTCAACGCTGCCACCAGTTGGTGTTTCTAATAAGTTCAAGCAACGTAAAAAAGTACTTTTACCACTACCAGAAGGGCCAATAATTACGACAACTTCACCAGCTTCAATTTCTAAGTCAATTCCTTTAAGTACTTCATTTTTTCCGAATGTTTTCTGTAAGTTTTTAATGTTAATCACTAGTACTCATTCTCCTTTCAGCAACACCTAATAGACGTGAGATAGTAAAGGTTAGGACGAAATAAATTAACGATACAATTAAGTAAGGTAGGAAGGGTTTAAAACTTGCTCCTTGAACGTTGCCAGCTTGGAAAATTAGTTCTGAAACACCAATGACTGAAACAACGGAAGATTCTTTAATTACTGTAACAAATTCGTTGCCTAACGCTGGTAAAATATTTTTAATAGCTTGTGGGAAAATGATGTATCGCATTGCTTGGTTTTGATTCATTCCCAAAGAACGAGCAGCTTCCAATTGTCCTTTATTAACAGCCTGAATACCAGCACGAATAATTTCTGCTACATATGCACCACTGTTTAAAGAAAGAGCAATACAACCAGCTGCTACTTTTGATAAGTCCAAACCAAGAACGCCTGTCCCGAAATAGACAATAAAAATTTGAACAAGCAAAGGAGTGCCACGAACATATTCAATATAAGCAATGGCAATGCCACGTAAAATTTTGGAATTGGCTAACTTCATTAAGGCAAGTAATGCCCCTAAAATGGCACCAAACAAAACACCAATGAAAGCTAGGAAAATGGTATAGCCCGCACCGTTAAGGTAGAACTTTCCATACTTTTGTAAAAAGCTTTGATCTTTTTGGAACATTAATTGATTGGCTTCTTTTTTATAACCGTCCATTAATTTTTGATCATTAATTTGTTTAATAGAGGCATTTACTTTCTCCGTCAAAACGGGCGCATCTTTAGGAAAAGCAACGGCAGTATCTTTTGAGCCTTTTTCAAAGGTAACATTAGCAAAAGCTAAATCCTCATTTTGAGAAACATAGGCTTCGCCAACCGGTTCTTCCATAACGACTGCATCTAATTTATTATTTTTTAGATTCATAATTAAATCTGGAATTTTTTGAAGAGAAGTAGGGACAGCACCGGTTAATTCGGTTTTAATTAATTCTTCTTGTGTCGTTTGCTTTTGGGCACCTGCACGAACGCCTTCGAAATCTTTAGTGGAATGAAATTTATCTTTGTCTTCTTTCCGAACAATGACTCTTTGTTGAACGTTCATATATGGTTGAGAAAAAGCCACTTCTTTTAATCGTTCAGGCGTTGGCGACATGCCAGAGATGACCATGTCAATCTTGCCAGTTTTTAAGGCCCCTAACAGAGCATCGAAGCCTAGTTCTTCGATTTTTAATTTAACGCCTAAATCGTCGGCAATTTTTTGAGCAATAGAAATATCAAAACCAACAATTTTATCTTCACCATCTACTTTTGCATGAAATTCATAAGGGGCATAGTCTGCGGATAAGCCGACAACTAGTTCTCCCTTTTGGATGATTTTGTCATAGACTGGATCGTTTTCGGCTGCAAAAGTTTCTTTAATAGGTAATAATGAGAGCAACAAGAATAAAATTGGTAAAATCGTCTGTAGC
>OJUJ01000357.1_pt1 | contig 11638 bp, 8 predicted proteins | sample 1599951 | NCBI WGS metagenome assembly OJUJ01 (sample SAMN04436643, study PRJEB24849) | human gut metagenome | biome: human gut; feature: NICU; material: stool | host: Homo sapiens | place: USA: Saint Louis, MO | collected 2010-04-07 | reverse complement strand
TTCACGCTACCATCAAGGATGACCTTTCTTCCCCCCGGCAGCTGTGGAATGGTGATGAATACCTGTTCATATGTTTATATTACATCAAAGGAGATTAAATGTCAATACAAAATCATATTCAATATATATCAAATTTTATTTACTTTAGTTCTAACTATATTCACCTTATATCAAATTTCGTTCTACCAGGAATTTATGTGCTACATCAGCTGGCAGTTGATGTTCCGTTTCAACGGCGTAATTCATCTTCGCCATCTCTTGATCTGTAATCGTATGATTCAAACTTTCTAATACAGGGCGCAGTTCAGGATGAGCAATCAACACTTCGCTACGCACCACATTACCAGACATATAAGATGGATATAAATGTTTATCATCTTGTAACACCGTAATCGGTGCAATACTTAATTGACCATCAGTCGTAAATATCGGCATTGCATCCACCTCATCACGACCAATAGCCGTATATTTTAGCCCTATATCCATATCTTTAGTAGCTTTAAATCTCATGCCATACACGCGTTGTAATCCAGCATAGCCATCCTCACGGCCAAAGAAATCATATTCACCGCCTAATGTTAGGGATGGTGCTATACGAGCAAGATCGGAGTACGTTTTTACACCATAACTCTGAGCGATTTCATTACGCACCCCTATGCCATAAGTATTATTAAAGCCATACATACCGACCCATTCAAAATTATATTCCCCTTTGTAGGCCTGTGAAAGCTCATTAAATAGGCTTTCATCATACGCATCCGTACGTTTCAGCACAGCAGACCAAGCCGTACCAGTATATTCAGGATATATATCAAATTGGCCGGAAAGCATAGCTGGTTGAATATTTGATGTACCACCGCCTACACCTTCTGTAACCTCTACGGTTAAATCAGTCTTCTTCTCGATTAATTCTTTTAAAACATTCCCCAAAATAAGCTGTTCCGTCATAGGTTTCGTTGCAATATGAATAACATCGGTCTTCACATGACGGCAATACATAGCCCAGCCACCTATACCTATCGCAATTATCGTCATAATCGAAACAAATATAATCGTATAACGCTTCATATGAGGGCTAATACGCGTTACTCTTTCACCTAGAGAAAAGAGAGCATCAACGGTAATGGCTAATAGGGCAATCAGTAGACTACCGGCAATCGTCAAAGCACTTTGATTCGTTGTAATGCCCCTATAAATAGCCACACCTAAGCCACCAGCACCAATGAAGGATGCAATACCTGTCAAGGCAATGGTCATAACGAGCATGGTCCGTATACCAGCCATAATCGTCGGCATAGCTAAGGGAATCTCTATATTCCACAAACGTTGAATCCGCGTGAGTCCTAATGCAATCCCCGCTTCACACATGGCTTTATCAATCTGGTTAAGACCAGTAAATGTATTGCGTACCATCGGTAATAAAGCATAGATAACCAATGCAATAATAGCGGTCGTATTACCAACCCCTGATACGTACAACAAGAGACCTAGCATCGATATAGATGGAATTGTATATAGGAAATTAACCACTACCATAACTGGCGCAGCTAGCCGTTTATATTCGTATATAAACACACCCAATAAGCCACCGATGATGGTAGCAATAACAGAAGCTAATACTGAAATTTCTATATGTTCCCATAACAACTGGAGAAAAAAATCATAGCGATTGATAAGTAATGATATGACATCATGCATTACATACACCGCCTTTCTAAGTTAAGAAATAAAAAACTATATAGGTATACTACAGCTAACCAAATTCAAACATTTATCATCAAGCTATATTAACCCATAATATCATTGTATACCTAATTATGCCTTAACTCTAGTCTATTTACCATACACAACAAAAGCCGTTATTTATATTTATATTTACATATCATACATGTTCAGCTCTTTAATATGTCTGAAAGGAATAACAGTCCCTTGTACAGATAGAATTTGTAATTGCTCACTAATCATATCAACAGCGCCTATAAGTTCCGTATATTTTCGTTTGTTATAGTAAACAATTCGCACCCACTCCCCACAACGTACAGATTGTAAAACTGTATTTAACTCATCTATTTGATCCTCTGACAACTCTGCCCGATCTTCTTTTGGCCTTGCTACAGCGGTTAATAAAGCTTCAAAACCTCTCAATGCCGCAAAGGGCATAAATTGTTTTGCTCGCTGTAAACGAGACATGCGATGTTTCATTAATTTATACCTCCCCTTACGCGACTAATGTATTTCCAATGTATCCATTATAATATCTATTCCCCATTATGACCGCCTACCAAGGTGTTTCTAAAGCGCATGGTTCCTTCCTCTTGTAAGCTCGATGCACGCAAAATAGAATTCTTACCAAACTGTTCCTTAATGGATAGCATAGCCTCTTGTACCTGTCGTTCCTTTTCCTCTGCATTTGTAGTAAGAGTGCTAAATAGGTCCACCTCTTGAGGTATGGCGGATCGATTGACTAAATCCTCAAAGCTGATTCCTATGCGGCGGATAAGCTCATTTTTATGGCAATGCTGCTCATATAATTTAATAACTGCAGCCGTCAACGTTTGTAGAGAATCTGTGTACTGCTTAAGCTTTTTAGAACCCCCTGTAGAGCGCATCCTTTGATCAGCATAGCCGATATGGACATGAATGTGATTCGTGACCCCTTTGATTTGTAAAAGCTCTAACACCAAGGACTCTACCATTTCGCGCATAGGCACGTATACCTCTTTATAGGTATAATTACGCAACAAAATCTGACTATGCGAGATAGAGTGCTTAATAGGTCGATATGCATGGATATCCGCAATCGTACAAGGCTCACGTCCCCAAGCATGATCGATTATGAGCTCTGCATTAATGCCAAACTCTTTGTACAACTTCGCCTCTGGAATCATAGTAATACCATGTAAGTCATAAGCACCATACTTATGCAAACGACTAGCTATGCCCTTACCAATCTGCCATATATCGGTCAAGGGCTGATGATACCAGATTTTCTCTTTAAAGAGGCTTTCATCAAGATAGCCTATAAAATCAGGCGCATGTTTCGCCAAAATATCGAGGGCAATCTTGGCGAGAAACAGATTCGTTCCGATTCCAACGGTGGCATAAATTTTCGTTGCCGCTAGCACCGCATCAAGTAACATCTGCGCCAACTGACGAGGCGTCTTTTTATATAGTGGTAAATAGGGCGTGATATCGATAAAATACTCGTCGATAGAGTACACATGTACATCTTCGGGCGCCACATACTTGAGCAAGGTTCCATAAATCTCAGCAGACACCTGCATATACCGCTTCATATGTGGCTTCACCGTCAAATACTCAATATGCGGTGGAATCTGAAATAATCGGCTGCGATTTTTAATACCTAAATTTTTTAAGGCTGGAGAAATAGCCAACGTAATAGCCCCCTTGCCACGAGAACCATCGGCCACCACCAGAGGTGTTGTAAACGGATCCAGTCCCAAATCGGCGCATTCTACAGATGCGTAAAAACACTTCAAATCAATACACATATACAGCCGATCCGTATCAGCTGAACCCATACAAACACCTCCCTAAACCGCTAAACAAGTAGCTTTTACAAAAATTAAGAACACAAGAATTTGTATGACTAGTATAACAAAAAAACAAAGTATTTTCAAACATATGTTTGTTTTTATGCTAGTAAATTTATAGAAAATAAAAGCACCTAACTCTAGATATATAATCTAATGTTAGATGCCATATGTTTAACAGACTATTAAAGATAGCTAATTTATTTCTATCAAAACAAACTTAATAACACTAATCCCCCTAATACAATTGAAACAGCGCCATACTCAATAGTTATCGTCACATTATCTATACTTACTTCTCCATTTTTTGCAAGCACACCTGTCGGACTAAATTGAACCATAGGTCCACTGGTTGGTGCAAAAGGAATATAAAACTCTACACTCTCAGCAGTATGAGTTTCACCATTCAAAATATACTTAATATCATAACCATAAATATATCTATCCGCACCAATCACTCTAAATGGTATTTCCTTTGTAACTCGTGGAAGTATAGACACAATCGTTACTGGAGTTCCATTGTGACGTAATAAAAATCGTTTGATAATTAAATACAACCCACTAATTATTAACCCAAGAGCCACACAAAAGAAGTAAAACACAAAAAACTCAGTACCTCTAACCATCATACGCTCCTCTCCCAACAATACAACGAAAACTATCGAGTGCCACTATATTGATGGGACACCTTCATATCTACAGTGATAAAAAGAAAGGACTATACTTATGCAGCGACATCAGGTCACGAGGAGCAAAGAAGTATAGTCCTTTCTTTTTAATTAAAATGTAGCTGTGTTATGGGGCCCCATCAATATAGGGCACCCCCACGATAGTTTTCATTATTGTTCCGGCCCTAAGTCTCGGAATTCTACGTCTCTAAATTGTGTTAATTCTCCAACGAATTGGAGTTCTACGGTACCGATGGAGCCATTACGATGTTTACGAATAAGGACTTCTGCATTGTCCCCTTTTTCGGAGTTTTCATCGTAATATTTATCGCGGTACAAGAAGATAACGATATCCGCATCTTGCTCGAGGGAACCAGATTCACGAAGGTCCGAAAGTACAGGCCGTTTATCTGGTCTGCTTTCAACACTACGAGATAACTGAGACAAAGCGATAACCGGTACGTTAAATTCACGAGCAATCAGTTTAAGATTACGAGAGATTTCGGACACCTCTTGTTGACGATTTTCACTGCCCTTACCAGCATTTCGACCTTGCATCAACTGAATATAATCGACGATAACGAGATCGAGGCCATGTTCCACCTTGAGACGGCGCAATTTAGAGCGCATATCTTGTACGGTAAGACCCGGCGTATCATCGATAAAGAGCTTGGATTTACTCATGCGATCCGCTGCGGCAATAACCTTTTCCCAGTCAGCAGGATCCATGTTCGCACGGCGCAATTTTTCAGAGCTCACACCTGCCACGGAGGACAAAATACGACCAACGAGCTGTTCCTTGCCCATTTCCAGGGAAAAGAACGCCACCGTCTTGTCGTACAACATCGTTACGTTTTGAGCGATGTTCAAGGTGAAAGCTGTTTTCCCCATCGCAGGACGAGCCGCTACGAGGATGAGGTCAGATTTTTGTAAGCCGTTGAAAATATGGTCCACATCTTTAAAGCCTGTTGGCACACCTGTAATAGCACCATCATGCTGTTGCAGTGCATTAAGTTTATCTAGATTAGATAAAACCACTTCACCAATAGCTGCAAAGGAGGATTCAGACTGAGTTTGACCGCTTACGTCTAGCACCATTTGCTCTGCCTTATTGAGGATTGCCGTCGGCTCATCTTCGCCAGCATACGTCATGCCTACGATTTTATTCCCTGCATCGATGAGGCGGCGCAACTGAGCTTTCTCGCTGATGATTTTCGCATGTTCCTCTACATTGTAGGAAACCGATTCATTCGCAAGAGATGTAATATAAGCAAGACCACCTACTGCATCAAGGCGCTTACGACGGTCTAGTTCTTCACCAACTGTGATAAAGTCAGCCGTCTTATTGGCATGCACGATTTCTAGAATAGCATCGTAAATAATACGATGTGCATCTCGGTAAAAATCTTCAGATTTAAGAATACTCGTCACCGTATCTACAACGGCACCCATATTGGATCCATTAGTTAATAAAGCCCCCAAAACGGCCTTTTCCGCATCTAGATTATGCGGTGGAATGCGTACATCCATGATAATCCCCTTCACACAACCACTATGGATAAAAGAATTCACCATACTCAAAGAGCATGGTGAATACTATTATTCGGCTACTACATTAACCTTGATAGTACTTGTAATTTCAGGATGAACACGAACTAATACGTCATGTACGCCCAATGTTTTCAATGGTTCTTTAATTTCGATTTTCTTTTTATCGATATCTACTTTGTATTGAGCTTTAGCAGCATCGGAAATATCTTTAGCAGTAACGGATCCGAATACACGGCCTTCTTCGCCCATACGAACTTTTACAGTTACTTCAACCTTAGTCAATTGAGCTGCCAAGATCTTAGCTTCGTCATTTGCAACGGCTTTATTATGAGCAATGGATTCTTGTTTTTGTTTCGCATTATTTACGTTAGTTGCTGTACCTTCAAGGCCAAGACCTTTTTTGATTAATACATTACGGCCATATGCATCGCTAACTTCAACGATTTCGCCTTTTTTACCAACCTTTTTAACGTCTTCTAACAATACTACTTTCATTGTTCTTCCTCCTCTTTCTCAGCGGAATGAAGGGCTTCTAGAGCATGCTCTAAAATAGCCTTCTTCGCTTCCTCTATCGTCATACCTTGTAATTGGGCACCAGCCACTGTTCTGTGACCACCGCCCCCCAAGGCTTCCATTACAACCTGTACATTTACCTTGCCTTTGGATCGAGCACTAACACCGATACCGCCGTCGTTCAAGGAGTAAAGTACAAAGGCTGCTTCAATATCTTCATTACTGATGAGCATGTCCGCACTTTGTGCAGCTAATGCCATCATATCCTTCAAACCTTCAGGTGCTACGGAAATAGCAATCCCTTCAGTTCGACTGGCTTCAAATACCATTTTAGCACGCAATTGGATGGAATCGAAGGTTTCAATAAATAATTGTTTAACCTTTTCAATATCCGCCCCTGCACGGCGCAAGAACGCTGCCGCTTCGAAGGTACGGGCACCAGTTTGTTGGATAAAGTTCTTCGTATCTAATACGATACCTGCATAAATACCTGTAGCTTCAGCTTTTGAAAGTTTTACGCCACCACCTGCATATTGTACAAGCTCTGTTACGAGCTCAGATGTAGATGACGCAGTTGGTTCCAAGTACGTAAGCAATGGGTTTTCAACAAAGTCCGCTGCACGACGGTGATGGTCGATAACGATGCGTCGTTCAGAAATTTCAAGCGCCTCTTGAGCAGCTACCATTTCTTGACGATGCGTATCACATACGATAGTGAGCGTATTCGCATCTACCCACGCTTTTGCTGCATCAGGGGTGATAATATGTTCCGTCCAGAACTCATCTTCTTTAAGAACAGTCACCATTTTATCGATGGCGCTCGTTTCTTTTGAAAGCACGATGCGCAATTCTTTACCCAAGGTCCGTGCAATGGCTACAACACCGATAATACCACCTAATGCATCGTAGTCTTCACGTTTGTGACCCATTACAAGAATTTTATCAGAATCGAGCATAAGCTCATGTAAAGCTTGTGATACAACACGAGCACGAACGCGCGTATTCTTCTCAACACCAGCTGTATTGCCACCGAAGAATCGGGTACTTTCACCATCCATAATACACACTTGGTCACCACCGCGACCTAATGCAATATCTAAGGCGGCGCGAGCACGACTAGAAACCTCTTTTACAGAGCCTACGTTCTCGCTAATCCCGATAGAAATCGTTGCAGGCACTTGACGGGGAGAAGGCAATTTACGGATTCTCTCAAGAATTTTAAACCCATCTTCCTCCATCGCATGAAGTGCACCACGAGAAATAGCAAAGGTATACATATCATCTTGGAAGTTACGAATGAAGCCTTCTTGTCTATCAATTTCATCCATAATAATGTTATTAATATCTGTCCAAACGCTAGTATACTCGCGGTCACTAAGACCTTTTGTCAATTCTTCGAGATTGTCGATTTGAATCATGCCCCACACAGGCTGATTTTCTTCGGCTTTAATACGGGCCTTTTCTAAGTCTGTAATATTCTTAAAGTAAAGCGCCATTACTGCATGCTCTGCCAATTCATCTTCACTATGAATATCTGGTCGTGCATCACGAGGATCAATGAATTTGTAAATAATTTGGAAATACTTATCTCCATACTGTTCCGTCATATATCCAGATTTTCCCCAGATTTTATCAATACGGAAGCCAGGCATAAGAGCAGACATTTTTTGAAGTTTATTCCAGTCTACCTTAACCCAGTCTGCAAAGACACTATTATTCCATACGAGGGTACCTTGTTTATTAACAAGAGCAATCCCCATTGGCAAGTTTTGTAAGGCAAAGTTCGAAGCTTGTGTGACGTTTTTCATCATCGCCCCAAACTGTTCCCTTGCTAAACGACGCCGGTTATGAATGGTGTTATAGTTAACCAAATACGCCGCTACCACGATAATTAAAGCTAGAATTGCAATGGCCCAATTTAGATAGGCCAACAATAATAACAATAATACGATAACGGTAATAATGGTAATTTCTAAACCTTCCCATTTCCGTTGAAAGGATTTCATAACGGCCTCCTTTCTATTACTATTGACGCGCTTTGTAACGTGTCCGTAAATCTAAAAACATATCTATGACACCAAATATGGCTAGTGCTTGACCAAAGAAAAAGGCATACACACCTAGCAGTATCCACTTCAATTTATTACTCATGCGGTAACTACTCATCAAATCTGCTAAAGCTGCAAAACCATGAATAGAACACATAGAGCTACCAAGGAGTAATACATTAGTACTAATGGCTATGACCCAGGAAGAGTCCATATTGATATGCGGCGTACCATATATACCAATAATGCCTAAAGCGTATAGCCCTGCACTCCAGACAGGCATCCTCCATTCTTCAATTGGTAAAAATCGAGGTATGGAGATACGTAATCGCTTACCTAGCCATATAGATATCTGAATAGTTATATAACTGTATGATACTGCAGCTATAGCTACAGCCACAAAAAACGCATCCTTCAAACCAGTAGCAAGCTTATCTACATTTTTTACAAATAAATCAGCTTGTTCCTGTGTGATATTAGGATTCGTCTGTAAGGCTTGATCAGCAATCATACGAGCTTGCTCGGTCATCTGTGTATCTATCATTGATAGAGTAATACCAGATACATATACTTGTGCCATTAAAGTTACTAATACAGCAACAAACATAGCAATACTAGGGAGTAGTAGTCGCTTAATCGTCCCTAAAGAAAGACGGTTACCTTCTCCTACCCCTACACCTACCGCAGCAAATAAGCCAACAGGTATACCATTCCATGGTCCAAACAAAACTACCGCTAAGAAAGTAGTAACAACAGCTGCCGATATACTATACTTGCGACCCCATTTTGTTCCAATTATGCCAATGGCTGCAGGTGTAACAAAAAATGATAAAAAAGCGAAAGCTGGTAAATACACACTAATAGCACTAAGGATGACACCTATAGCACTAACAAATCCTGTTTCTACCATCGCTCTTGTATTTGTTTGTTTCATAAATCTCCATTCTAAATAAAAGAAGATAGATTAATTGGTATCTTTTAATTATAACAGTTTAAAAAGGTAACTTCAAATACCCTATATAGTAGACAAATGCGATGACACCGCTATTTATAGTAGATTCCATAGGTCCTTTTTAAAATGTTAAAAGTACCACACCATAGGGTGCGGTACTTTTGTTTATTATATGTGATTATACGTCTTGAATAATCGGCAAGATCATAGGACGGCGGCGAGTTTTATCGTAGAAGAATTTACCCAACGCGTCGCGTACGTTTTGCTTAATAGTAGTCCAATCTTTAATGCGTTGCATTTCGCATTCTTCAAGAACTTGGTCTACGCGGTGTTCTGCAGCAATCATAAGTTCTTCTGCATCGCGTACGTATACGAAGCCACGAGATACGAGGTCTGGACCAGCTACGATTGTACCAGAAGCTTTGTCCATCGCCATTACAACGATAACCATACCTTCTTGAGCCAATTGTTGACGGTCACGGATAACGATGTTACCTACATCGCCAACGCCAAGGCCATCAACGAAGATAGCACCAGCTTGTACACGGCCACCTTTACGGCCACCATCTTTATCAAATTCAAAGATTTGACCATTGTCGCCGATAAGGACTTTCTTAGGGTCTACGCCCATAGCAACACCAAGTTCACCATGACGGCGCAACATGCGGTACTCACCATGAACTGGAATGAAGTATTCTGGGCGAACAAGGTTAAGCATTGTTTTAAGCTCTTCTTGGCTCGCATGACCAGATACATGGATACCACGATCTTTACCATATACAACGTGACAACCTAATCGGAGCAAGTTATCGATAGTTCTACCTACAGCACCTTCGTTACCTGGAATTGGTGTAGCAGAGATGATAACTGTATCATTCGGTGCCAACTCTACAGTGCGGTGGTTGCTTGTAGCCATACGGGACAAGCCTGCCATCGGTTCACCTTGAGAACCAGTTGTTAAGATCATAATTTGGTCATCTGTGTAGTTGTGCATTACATCTACGTCGATGATTGTATTTGGTGGAATGTTCAAGTAACCGCGTTCTTGAGCGATTTCTGTAACATTTACCATACTGCGGCCCATAACGACAACCTTACGGTTAAACATAACCGCCGCATCAATAGCTTGTTGGATACGAGATACGTTAGATGCAAATGTAGCTAACACAACGCGGCCTTTTGCTTCTCCAACAGCTTGTTTAATAGCAGGGCCTACGGAACTTTCAGAACCTGTAGTACCTGGTTTTTCAACGTTTGTAGAGTCGGACATCAAGGCCAATACACCTTTATTACCGAGCTCAGCAAATTTGTGCATATCCATCAAACGGCCATCAACTGGCGTTTGGTCGATTTTAAAGTCCCCTGTATGAAGTACAGTGCCGATTGGTGTATCGAAGTACACAGCACAGGAGTCAGGGATGGAGTGGTTTGTTTGGATAAAACCAACTTTCACTTGACCAATTTGAACTTCATCGCCTGCAGCAATAGTACGAAGACATTTTGGAGATACCTTATGTTCTTTAAACTTGCCTTCAATCAAACCACAAACGAGATTTGTTGCATATACTGGGCAGTTAATTTCTTTCATAAGGTATGCCAAGGAACCAATATGGTCCTCGTGACCATGGGTAATTACGACAGCTTTCACGCGATCCTTATTCTCAATGATATAGCTCATATCAGGAATAACGATATCTACGCCAAGCATGTCTTCACTAGGGAACGCAAGACCAGAGTCGAGAACGATGATTTCGTCCTCATATTGGAAGATGGTCATGTTTTTACCGATTTCACCAAGACCGCCAAGAGGGATGATTTGGAATTTACCCTTGTTAGCGCCATTTGGTGTACGACCTACTAATTCCACTTGTGCCTCTTGATGATTGCGGTTCGTGGAACGGTTATTTGGACGGTTGTTGTTACGGTTTTGACCATTTTGGCCATTGCGACCAGTATTATTAGTACGCGTGTTGCGCGTATTTTCACTACGTTCACCGCGTGGTGCACGAGTTTGGCGTGGTTTACGTTCTGTACGTTCTTGACCTTCACCTTGCTCGGCATTGCGACGAGTATTTGTACGGCGTGTCGTATTAGTACGACCACTATTTGCATTTGTACGAGTATTTGTACGGCGTTGGCGTGTTGTGCCTTCGCCTTCGCCAGTTGCTTGTTGACGAGTACGACCTTCGCCAGCAGGACGGCGTGTATTAGTGCGGCGGCGAGTCTGTTTTTGTTCGCCTTCAGCCGCAGCTGCACGAGTAGCATTTCTTGCTACTCTCGGTTCTGCTTTCACTTGTGCAGTAACCTGATTATCTGTTGTATTCACAGTTCCTCCTAAAATTTTGTTCATTA
>OJUJ01000351.1_pt1 | contig 11771 bp, 8 predicted proteins | sample 1599951 | NCBI WGS metagenome assembly OJUJ01 (sample SAMN04436643, study PRJEB24849) | human gut metagenome | biome: human gut; feature: NICU; material: stool | host: Homo sapiens | place: USA: Saint Louis, MO | collected 2010-04-07 | reverse complement strand
CAGGATCAAAACGCGGTACATTACGGCATGGTGGGGCTTTTTTGCGTGTAAAAATAGCTTGAAATATCATATACTATAAGTGTATCTTTGATAAGAATTAAAACTTTTCAAAGTCTTCAAAGTCTTAAAAATCTTAAAAATCTTAAAAGTCTTGATTGTCTTACATGTCATAAATGTCTTATAAATATCATCAGTGTTATCGATGTCATTAGGATTTTATGATGAGTAAGAATTTGATTTATTTAAATTGAATAGTTATAGATACTTAATTACGATAGTTAAACTGAGTGCGAATTGAGGTGATAGAATGGATAGTTTGTTTGATATGACACCTACAAATACATACGAGCCGCTTCCTGTACGAATGCGTCCTACTAAACTAGATCATTTATATGGTCAAGAGAAGGCCGTAGGTAAGGGGACTTTCTTGAGAGCTATGGTAGAGAAGGATACAATACCATCTATGCTTTTTTATGGTCCTTGTGGAACGGGTAAGACTACATTAGCTGGCATTATAGCTAAGGTGAGTAATAGCCATTTTGTAAACCTGAATGCTACTAACGCCGGTATTGGTGAGTTGCGCACCATCATTGAAGACGCGCGCAAACGAGTTCGTTCTTTACAGCAACGCACAATTCTATTCCTCGATGAAATTCATCGTTTTAATAAAAGCCAACAAGATGTGTTGTTACCTTGTGTAGAGGATGGCACTATTATCCTTATTGGTGCTACAACAGAGAATCCATTCTTTGAGGTTAATAGACCGCTATTATCTCGTTTGCGTCTTATTACATTAGAAGCACTTACACCAAAGGCTATTGGTCAAATTTTACGTCGCGCCATTACCGATGAAGAAGTGGGATTAGGCAAACGCCATCTACAGGTAACGGATGAAGTTCTGGAAGATGTGGGGATTTTCGTTAATGGTGATGGCCGTATGGCTCTTAATATTCTTGAACAAGCCGCAGCTATGGTTCCCGATGAGGGGACGATTACTATTGAAGTTCTTGAAAAGGTCGTAGGTCGTCGCATATATACGTATGATAAAAAAGGAGACAGTCATTACGATACAATTTCAGCTTTTATTAAAAGTATGCGTGGCTCCGATGTGCAAGCAACGGTACATTATTTAGCGCGTATGATTGAAGCTGGAGAAGATCCTAATTTTATTGCTCGTCGTATTGTTATTTGTGCAGCAGAGGATGTAGGACTTGCGGACCCACAAGCTCTTATACTTGCCAATGCAGCGGCTCAAGCGGCTCATATGGTAGGTTTTCCTGAGGCGCGCATTATATTATCTGAGGCTGCGTGCTATGTTGCTCTCGCACCTAAAAGTAATTCTGCTTATGTAGCTATTGATGCCGCGATATCTGATGTGCGACATAAGGATTGTGGACAAGTACCGGATCATTTGAAAGATAGTCACTATAGCGGGGCTAGTAAATTAGGCCATGGCAAAGCTTATAAGTATGCCCATAATTATCCTAATGGATTTGTAAAACAGCAGTATTTACCAACGCCTCTAGTTGATGCAACCTACTATAAGGGCATAAAGAGAGGGACTGAGGAACAGTTACTTCACGACTGGGAGAAACGTTGTAAAAATTAACTTAATATTACGATATATGCTATAATATAATGATAAGTTAATTTACTGTAATGTTATATAAGTAAGGGGTTTGTATAGATTTATGGCAGAAGAAAATACTTCCACCAAAAGACGCAACACACGCCGTAAGCGAACAAGTACAAAACAGCAATCAAAGTCTCAAAGCTTTTCTTTGCGCAGCGAAGTGAAAGGCCTTATTGTCATTGCCTTTGCTGTGATTTCCTTTCTGGGCTTTTTCGGCTTTGAACTCGGCCTTGTGGGACAGATTTTAACAGGTATATTCCGTTATGGCTTTGGCCTGGGGGGTATTATTCCTTGTTTATGCGTTTTCTGGTTAGGTTGGAGATTATTATATAAGGATACATTTATTTCCATTACAAAACGAGGCGTTGTAATGACCTTGTTTTTTCTATTTTTGTTAGCTCTTGTTCCCTTGTGGCGCGTTCCTGAGGGGCAGGAACTCATTACTACGCAACTAGCTAATCAAGGTGGTTTCGTAGGTGGCGCAATTGCTACATTCCTTCGTACCCTGTTAGGTAACCTAGGGGCTATTATTCTTGATGTATTCTTACTCATAGCTTTTGGATTACTGGTGACACGTTTGTCTTTGCGCAGTGGATTACAGAAGGCTGCGGACAAAACACAGGTTGGCCTTGATGTTGCAAAAGAGGTAGCTGCCGAGAAGGTTGCTGTTGCAAAAGAAGTCTTTGAAGATTGGAATGAACAACGTAAAGAAGCGGCAGAACAGCGTAAAGCTTATAACAGGGAAAAAGATACACGCTTTGCTGATGCGGCAGATCAAGCATTAGATGCACTAGAAAAACAAGGCATTGCTACTGGAAGAGACCTTTTTGACTCTACCACAGCTATAGATGTTGATTCTATTGAAGATACAGTTACTACTATGGAGTCACAAAGAACTCCTACATCTTGGAAGGAATTGGCTGAGATAGAAGCACGTAATCGTGCGGCTGAGCAATTGGCTAATATATCTGAAGCATCTGGTGATGCTAAGTCTTATGAAGCTGATAATTTTGAACAATTCTCTGATACGCATAGATCTACGAGTGATGATTATGTATATGTTCCAGATGAGGACTATTCATATACACCAGATGAAGAGTATTCAGATGAGGTTGGAACTGTAGAAAACTCTGATGATGAAGAACCAGAATTCTCTTATCAAAATACAACAATAGGCCCATTAGAAACGAATCACGGTGCTATTGCCTCCGCTGTGCCAGGAACGGGTGCAGCTGCAAGCTCTGTAAGTGCCGGGGCCGGTATGGCAGGTATGGGTTTACAAGTACCGTCCATTATTAGTACTACAGAAGATACGGCGCAAGTAGCTGTATCTAAAGATGGACAGATTCATCGGTCCTATGATAGACCTTACCATTTCCCAAGCCTAGATATTTTGGCGAAAGGGAAGGGGAGTCAAAACAATGGTGAAGAAGTAGCACAAAATGCGATGATGCTTGAACATGTATTGAGTGACTTTGGTATTACTGCAAAGGTTGTTAATGCTACACAAGGCCCAACTGTTACACGTTATGAAATTGAACCTGCACCAGGCGTGAAAGTGAGTCGTATCGTTAATTTAACAGATGATATTGCCCTCAATTTGGCAGCGCAACATATTCGTATGGAGGCTCCGATTCCAGGGAAATCTGCCATCGGTATTGAGGTCCCTAATAAAACGACAGAAGCCGTTCATTTACGCGATGTACTTGATTGCAGTGACTTTAAAGATGCTCGTGGAGGTATTCCTGTCGGCCTTGGTAAGGATATTGCAGGAAAGCCTGTTATTACAGACCTTGCGAAGATGCCTCACTTGCTCGTAGCTGGTACAACTGGCTCTGGTAAATCCGTATGTGTAAATACATTAATTTCTAGTATTCTCTTTAGCCGCAAACCGGAAGAGGTTAAGTTATTATTAATCGACCCTAAGATGGTTGAATTGTCTATTTACAATGGGATCCCTCACTTGATGGCTCCAGTTGTAACGGATATGAAAAAAGCAGCAGCTGTATTGCGTTGGGCCGTTCGTGAAATGGAGGCTCGTTATAAGGCGTTTGCTGCATCTGGTAAACGCGATATCAAGAGCTACAATGAAGCTCATCCTAAGGCTGCTATGCCACTAATCGTGTTGATTATCGACGAGTTAGCTGACCTTATGATGACAGCTCCTGATGATATTGAAGAATCTATTAGTCGTTTAGCACAAATGGCTCGTGCCGCAGGTATTCACATGGTTCTTGCGACACAACGGCCATCTGTTAATGTTATTACCGGTTCTATCAAGGCTAATGTACCAAGCCGTATTTCCTTTGCTGTAGGCTCTCAAATTGACTCCCGTACCATTCTTGATATGGCAGGAGCAGAGAAACTATTGGGTAAAGGGGATATGTTATTTGCTCCGATTGGTGCAAATAAACCTATTCGTGTACAAGGGGCCTTCATTTCTGATGATGAGGTAGAAAAACTTGTAGAGTTTGTGAAAGCTCAACGAGAACCAGAATATGATAATACGGTAACTCAAGAAGTGGAAAAGGAAGCTGAAAAAGAATCTTCTGATGCTAATGATGTTTACCGCGATGAATTATTAGAGCGAGCTGTCAATCTCGTTATGGAATCTGGTCAAGCTTCCGTATCGATGTTGCAACGTCGTTTCCGTATAGGTTACACCCGTGCGGCACGTCTTGTAGATACAATGGAAGATCTTAAAATCGTTGGCCCTAGCATGGGCAGTAAGGCTCGAGAAATTTTAATGAGCCCTGAACAAGCTAAGGCTAGATATTTCTCCGATTCCAATGATGAGCAATAATTAGCTAATTACTATATGAATATTACGTAGATTTAGAAAGGAACGAAAATGGCTGAATTAGGCGAAGAATTACGACGTGAACGGGTAAGACGTAATCTAACCTTTAAAGATGTGGAGCAAGTGCTGCACATTAAAACAACCTATTTAGAGGCTATCGAAGATGGCAACTATGATATCATTCCTGGTCAAGTCTACGTAAAAGGTTTTATTCGAAACTATGGTAACTACTTAGATCTTGATGGAGATCGCTTGGTAAAAGTATATCAGGGCCAAGTAGGGGACATAGATACCTTTTCTTTACGTTCTGTTACAAGACGGAAGGCTCAAGCAACTCCTAATTTGGTACAAAGTGAGTTTGTTGAATACCAAACATCTAAAAAGCGTATGTCCTTAGAAACGCGTCAACGAAAACGTCAACGCTCTATTGTACAAGAACGCATTATTTTAGGGATTATTTTAGTTTGTATGGCATTATTTTTACTATGGTTATTCCTGTTCTAGTATCTGATTAGGCATGATAGAAAGGCATTTACACAATCAATGGATAGATTTTTAGTAACAGAACCTTCGGATATGAAGGAACGTGGTTGGGCTGAATTAGATTTCGTTCTCATCAGTGGGGACGCTTATGTGGACCATCCATCCTTTGCGCCTGCGGTTATCGGTAGATACTTGGAATCCAAAGGTTATCGTGTAGGCATTATAGATCAACCAGATTGGAATGATGTAGAGGCTTTCAAAAAACTAGGTAAACCACGTCTAGCATCCCTTGTTACGGCAGGAAATCTAGATTCAATGCTCAATAAATTTACGGCAGCAAAGAAAATTCGCCGTCAAGATGATTATTCTCCAGGTGGTGAATCAGGTCATCGTCCAGATCGTGCTACCTTGGTATATGCTAACCGCATGAAGGAGGCTTACAGTGATGTACCTCTTATCATTGGCGGTATAGAAGCGTCCTTGCGCCGCTTTGGTCATTATGACTATTGGTCAGATACGGTGCGTCGATCCATCTTAGTAGATTCTAAGGCCGATGTACTCGTCTATGGTATGGGAGAGCTTCAAATCATTGAACTAGCCGATGCCTTAGATCAAGGCCGATTTAAAGAGTCTTTGCCGTCGATACGTGGTATTTGCTACATGGCAAAGGAGATTCCAACCATTGACTATGTAGAGTGCCCGTCTTATGAAGCTATTAAGGCGGATAAGATGGACTTTGCCGATGCATTTCGCATTCAATATGATGAACAAGATCCGTTCTATGGTCGTATTGTAGTCCAAAAACATGGTGATCGATATCTCATTCAAAACACGCCTGCATTGCCGTTGACGCAGGATGAAATGGATGGTGTCTATAACTTGCCATATACTCGAAAGTGGCATCCTAAATACGATGATAAGGGTGGTGTGCCAGCATTAAGTGAAGTTCAATTTAGCCTTGTGAGCCAACGAGGTTGCTTTGGCAGTTGTTCTTTCTGTGCTATCACGAATCACCAAGGTCGTATTATCCAAAATCGTAGTCATGAATCTTTGATTGACGAAGCACACAAGATGATCAACATGGATAATTTCAAGGGATATATCCACGATGTAGGTGGGCCTACGGCGAACTTCCGCCATCTAGCTTGTGATAAACAGGCTGTTTATGGTGCTTGTAAAGGGCGTACCTGTGCGGCTCCAGAGCCTTGTGAAAACTTGAATACAAATCATGATGACTATATTGCTTTACTGCGTAAATTACGTAAACTAAAAGGTGTAAAAAAGGTATTTGTTCGTTCTGGTTTGCGTTATGACTATGTACTAGCCGATAACAATAAAGACTTTGTACGGGAACTTTGCGAGTTTCACGTAAGTGGGCAGCTAAAGGTAGCTCCAGAACATGTATCTAAACGGGTTACCAATATGATGGGGAAAGCTGGTAAAGAAGAATTCTTAACCTTTAAGTCTTGGTTTGAAGAGGCAAATAAAAAGCTTGGTAAAAAACAATACTTAGTGCCGTACTTTATGAGCTCTCATCCCGGTTGTGCCCTAGAGGATGCTATTGAATTAGCGGAATTTTTACGAGATCACCATATGTATCCAGAGCAAGTACAGGATTTTATTCCTACGCCAGGTAGCCTTTCTACTTGTATGTATTATACGGGCATTAATCCACTAGATGGAAAACCTGTATATGTTGCTAAAAAGGGTCGAGATAAAGCAAAACAGCGCGCATTGATGCAGTTTAAAAATATTGAAAACTATGACCTTGTTAAAGAGGCTCTCATAGAAGCCAATCGACGTGATTTAATTGGCTTTGGCCCAGAATGTTTAATTCCACCCCGACCAATTGGTGGAAATTCTAAGCGTATTAGCCAATCTAGTAAATCTCGTAATGGCAAACGAGGTTGCGAATCTAGGAATCGATACCAGACTGGAAAAAGGCGTAGTAGAGATGTGACTAAAGTTCGTACATCTAATAAAAGTTTTGGTGGTCGTTACATGTAGGGAGTAGCTCTAGCTACTCTCATTTTAAGATACTTTATGTCTTATGGGAGGCATATATGAAACGATGGATTGCTCCGAGCATCTTAGCATTATTTGTGGTAGGAATGTTGATCTATGGCATAAACTTTTACCAACAAGAACAAATAGAACAGGCCAAAGAGCCTATTCGTGGTGAAATTATAGTCTATACGGACTTACCTAATACTTTGACAGCTATGCTTGCTGAGCGTTATGAAGAGGAACAAAAGGTAAAAGTCACTGTAATGCCTCTTACAGAGGAACAAATGTCGCAACGGTCGGCTTCTACAGTGGCTGATACTTCTGGTGATTTGGTGCTAACTTCTGAAGATAATCTCGTAATTGGTGCCAATGCAGGTAAATATATGCCCATCGTCAATGAACGTATTGACGAGGTACGTGATAATCTAAAGGATCCAAATGGCTATTGGGTTGGTATTTGGTACGATCCCATCGTATTTGTTCAGAATGATACCTTCCATAATGGCATTGGTAAATATATTACTACATGGGATACATTGGGAAAACAAGGTGATTGGTCTATCGTTATGACCGATTTTGTAGCATCTCAGAATGCGGCCAATTTGCTATATAATATGGTAGAGTATAAAGGGGAACCAGAGGCTCTTGAATACTTATATAGTTTGAAGCCCCATGTGGTTCAACATGCTAAATTTTTGTCTACTCCAATACGACTAACTGCGCTAGGGGAGACAAATATTGGTATTGGTAACTTGTCTGATGCGGCACAATATAGTCATCATGGGTATCCAATTAAGGTCATTTATCCTAAAGATGGTACGTCTTATTATGTGACTGGTGCTGCCGTTTTAAAAAATTCAAAACATAAGGCAGATAGTGTAGAGTTTATTAATTGGTTACTATCTTCTAAAACAGCGAAATATATGGTAGAAAAGAATTTTACCTATATATTTACTAATCCTGAGATGGATGAGCCAAAAGATTCTATGGGACATGATTTAGTATTATGGCCTGTGAATGGTGGTTATACCCTAGAAGGTAAAAAGTTATTGTTAAATCATTGGGTTAGCCAGGTACGATTCCGTAAGGACTAAGTCAGTTGTATAAATCCAAGAAATAAATAAAAAGAATCTAGTGACGAAAGGATATGGAATGGGGAAAAAATTAGGATATGTTAGCCTAGGTTGTGCTAAAAATTTAGTAGATACAGAGGTAATGTTAGGCTTATTGCGAGATAATGGCTATTCGATTACAGAAGACTTAAGCGAAGCAGATCTTATCGTTGTAAATACCTGTACTTTTATTGAAAAAGCTAAGGCTGAGTCTATTAATACCATCCTTGAGGTTGCTCAATATAAGGAAGATGGTGCTTGTAAGGGCCTTATCGTAGCAGGTTGTCTTAGCCAACAATATCAGGATGAATTATTCCAAGAAATTCCTGAAATTGATGCATTAATCGGTACCGGTGCATGGGATCAAGTTATGGTAGCCGTTGATGCTATTGAGCACGGCAATCGCAGTTGTATTATGGAAAATATTACGAATATCTATGATGAGCGCATGCCTCGTATTCAAACAACACCTCGTTATAGTGCATATGTAAAAATTGCAGAAGGCTGTAATAACGGGTGTACATTCTGTATTATTCCTAAGGTACGCGGTGCATTCCGTAGTCGTACTATCGAGTCTATTAAGGCTGAAGTGGAACGATTGGCTGCGACCGGGGTGAAGGAAGTTGTCCTTATCGCTCAAGATACAACGAGCTATGGTATCGACCTTAATGCTGGTAAACCATTATTGACGACATTGTTAAAAGAATTAACAACTGTAGAAGGCATAGAATGGATTCGCATGCTATACCTATATCCGACATTTTTCTCTGATGAATTGTTAGATATTATCGTTAATGAGCCAAAGCTTTGTAAATATGTAGATATTCCATTGCAACATGTTAATAACGATATTTTGAAACAAATGAATCGCCGAGACGATCGCAATGATATTGAGCGCTTGCTTAAGAAGATTAGAAATGCACCGACTCATATTACATTGCGCACCTCTATCATCGTTGGATTTCCTGGTGAAACAGATGAACAATTTGAGGAACTTTGTGACTTTGTAAAAGAAATCAAATTCGATAATATGGGCGTATTTACGTATTCTCAAGAAGATGGTACACCAGCTGGTGCTCGTGAAGACCAAATACCAGAAGAGGTCAAAGAAGAGCGTTATCACGTTCTTATGTCCATCCAAGCTGCTATCTCTGAAGAGAATAATCGCAATTTAGAAGGTACCATTGATTATGCGATGGTAGAGGAAATCGAAGAAGGCGAGAATAACACCTTGCTTGCAAAAGGTCGATTGAAATCTCAAGCACCTGATGTAGATGGTAATATGTACATTGAAGATTGCGGTGAAGACATTCAACCTGGTGATATTCTTAAGGTACAAGTAGAGCAAGGCTTTGCTTATGATGTAGTAGCTACAGTTGTAGAATAATGCACAGTTCGATATATTCGATTGTGGAGGTGATCTGATGATTGTAGAACTTATTTCTACAGGTTCAGAATTATTGCTAGGTGATACAGTAAATACAAATGTATCATGGCTAGCACAAGAGTTAAATAAATTAGGATATACCATTGCCCATCAATCGGTGGTAGGTGATAATCCGAAACGGATGGCTGAAGTTTTTCAGCTCGCTAGTACAAGGGCTGATATCGTTATTAGTACTGGTGGGCTAGGACCTACGCAGGGCGACATTACACGTAATGTACTTGCCGATTCAATTGGCAGACCTATTGTGCTTAATCAAGAGGCCATGAATGAGCTTGAAAGATTCTTTAAAAGTGTAAACCGTACTATACCTGATGCGAGTCGGCGAGAAGCACAATTACCAGAAGGGGCGAAGGTATTATATAACCCTGTTGGAGTTGCTCCCGGTGTCGTCGTTGAAGATGGAGATACTACATACATACTTCTGCCAGGTCCTCCTGGAGAAATGAAGGGCATGTTCCAAGAGAGCGTAGTTCCTTATTTAAATGGCCGATTTGGTTCTCAAGGTGTTGTTACATCCTATCGTTATGGCGTATATGATATTCGTGAAATTGATTTAGAAAGCACCTTGATGGATCTAATTAAGAAGCAATCTAATCCGACCATAGCTTTGCTCATTAAAAAGGGCTACATTGAGGTTCGCATCACTGCTAAGGCTGAAACATTAGAAGCGGCCCAAGACCTGCTTAATCCTTGGGATGCAATCATACGAGAACGCTTAGGCTCTCGCATAGGTCGCAACTTAACGATTTCTATGGAGGAAACATTAGGTCGAACCTTGTTAGAGGAACATAGTACTATTAGTACTGCTGAATCATGTACATCAGGATTGGTTGGTAAATTACTGACTAATGTCAGTGGCAGTAGTGAGTACTATATGGGTGGTGTCATTTCGTATAGTAATGATGTGAAACATCGTGTTTTAGGTGTACCACAAGATATGTTAGATACATATGGCGCTGTTAGTGAACAAGTGGCTAAGGCTATGGCAGAGGGGGCACGAACTGTTGGCCAAACAACATATGCTGTTTCTACAACGGGGATAGCCGGTCCTGGTGGAGGAACTCAAGAAAAGCCCGTTGGACTAGTGTGGTTTGGTGTTACTGGTCCACATGGCACAGTGGCCCATAAAGCTAATTTAATTGGCAATCGAGAAGATATTAGACAAAGTGCGGCAGAGCTAGCACTATACTATATTTATACTTATATAACAGAAAAGGAGAAATAAAATAATGGCTGTAGATGGCAGACAAGCAGCGTTGGATAACGCGTTAAAACAAATCGAAAAAGATTTTGGTAAAGGTGCTATTATGCGTCTTGGTGAAGCGGCAGATCGCATGAATGTAGAGGTGATTTCCTCTGGTTCTCTTGCTATCGATATTGCTGTTGGTGTAGGTGGTTTCCCTCGTGGCCGTGTAATTGAAATCTACGGTCCAGAATCTTCTGGTAAAACAACAGTGGCTCTTCACGCTGTAGCAGAAGCTCAAAAACAAGGTGGTATTGCGGCATTTATTGATGCGGAGCATGCGATGGATCCTGTATATGCTCGCAACTTGGGGGTAGACATCAATAATTTGTTGATTTCTCAACCAGATAATGGAGAACAAGCTCTAGAAATTACAGAAGCTCTTGTTCGCAGTGGTGCAGTAGATATCGTTGTAGTTGACTCCGTAGCGGCTTTGGTCCCTAAAGCGGAAATCGATGGCGAAATGGGCGATGCTCACGTAGGCTTACAAGCACGTTTGATGAGTAAAGCTTTGCGCAAATTGACTGGTATCATCAGTAAATCTAAAACAGTTGTTATCTTCATCAACCAATTGCGTGAAAAAGTAGGTGTTATGTTCGGTAATCCTGAAACAACAACTGGTGGTCGTGCGTTGAAATTCTATTCTTCCGTACGACTTGATGTTCGTAAAGGGGAATTAATTAAAGCAAACAACGAAAATGTTGGCGCTCGAACAAAAGTCAAAGTTGTCAAAAATAAGGTGGCACCTCCATTTAAGACAGCTGAATTTGATTTGATGTATGGCGAAGGTATCTCTAAAACTGGCACACTTATTGATATTGGTACAAATATGGAAATTATTAATAAATCTGGTGCTTGGTACTCCTATAATGGGGAACGTATGGGGCAAGGTAAGGAAGCGGCTAAACAATACTTGTTAGAGAATCCACAAATAGCTGATGAAATCGATCGCATTATTCGTGATACATTGGCTGTTGGCACTGAAGAAATCGATGTAATCGGTGAAGAAGTAACTGAAGAAGTATAATCATGAGTGACGAAACGAT
>OJUJ01000348.1_pt1 | contig 11832 bp, 10 predicted proteins | sample 1599951 | NCBI WGS metagenome assembly OJUJ01 (sample SAMN04436643, study PRJEB24849) | human gut metagenome | biome: human gut; feature: NICU; material: stool | host: Homo sapiens | place: USA: Saint Louis, MO | collected 2010-04-07 | reverse complement strand
CCGCTCAGAGCAAAAAGTAGCTGGATCTGGGTGGTTCTTTTTGTGGTCATCGTTCTTGGAGCGGGTAGCTATTTTCTCGGGACGCATTATTTTTCTAAGGAACAACAAATTTCTCATTTTATTGAAGCGATTGAGAATGGTGATGCCCAAGAATTAAGTAAAAAAATGAGGACGAACGAGTCTGAATTTCAAGTGAATCCGCAAAGCATTAAGCCTTTAATCACTTATTATCAAAAAAATCCAACTGAGCTAAAAAAATTAGAAAAAGCGCTATTAAAGGATAAAAAGCTACATGGTTTAACTATTCGTGAAACAAGTCAAACAGCATTTTTCTTTCACCGTTATCAATTCATTTTAACGCCTGTTTCTGTTCAGTTAACGACGAATCAGCGCGGTGTGACGCTGGCAATGAACGAGCGGGAAGTGGGCACTTCCGACTCAACCACTTATCAAAAGGAATTGGGACCCTTAGCGCCAGGACAATATACCTTTACAGCCACAGTGAAAGATAGCACCGGTGAACCTGTTATCACAGAAGAGTATCGTTTATTAGAAGAGGAAAATTATATTTCTAGTATTCCTTTAGATTTTAAACGAATGAATTTTGTTGTGGAAAGCAATCTGCCAGACGCAGATATTTATATTAATGATCGGAAAGTTGGTACGCTAACGAATGGAAGCAAAACGATTGGCCCTTTGTTCTGGTCCAAAGGGATGACGATTCAACTTAAAAAGACGATTAATGGAGAAGAAATTCAAACATCAAAAGAAACGATTGGTGAAAATGATTTTGTCGAAGCGCTCTCCGATAATCCAACGCTACAATTGAATTTTCCGTTAGCTAGCGACTATGATGCCCGCAAAGCGCTAGAAACCTTTTATCAAGCATTTGCCAAACAAGTGAAAAGTCATACGGATAGTACAGAATTTGCTAAAAAATATCTCGTTGGTGGGGAAAATAATCCTCAATTTCCTTCTTTTATAGAAGCACTTGAACGATTACGTGAAAAGAAATCGACCGATGTTTCACCAGATTTTGAAGTGACCATTAATACGCTACAATTGGATGGTAAAGAAAATTACCATGTCAATTATTATTTAGAAGCTAAAAATTCTAAAGCAAAAGAAAATGGTCTTCGTTATGAATGGATCAATGGCCTAAATGATCAAATTCATCTAGTCAAAGAACCGCTATAAGAAGGACAATTACAGTTTGTTTCGATAGATGAACAAACACTTGCTTGGCTCGAAAAAATACTCTAAGCAAAAATGAGTGCTAAATTATTTAGCACTCATTTTTGCTTATTTCTATTGCACGCGTGGGACATTTGCGGTACGCTTTTAACACATTCTCGCGTTCGTTTTCTGGAATAAATTGTTGTCGAGCATGCGGCTCGTCTTTAAAAAGGACAATCCCATGATCATCATAATCAAATATATTGGGCGCATAAACTTGACAAAGTCCACAAGCAATACATTTTTCAGGAACTAAACGTGATTGCATAAACAGTGACACATCCTATCTAAAAGAGGTTTACTATGGAAGCAACTTTTATTTTAGCGTTATTATCTCATGGATACAAGGTACGTGCATCAACTTTGTATCATCTTTTAAAAGGCAAACGGACTAGTTCTGTTTTGATTTATGGTTTTTTATATGATTGTTTACGGTTCATTGGCTGGTGGCCAACGATTTCCGAACAAGCCTTTTTTCAATTTCTTGAAAAACTTTCGAAGGCGAAACAAATTCAGTATCACAAAGAGACAAATGAAATTCAACTAACAAAAGAAGGGCAACTATTTTTAAAGGAGCACCATTTTTCATTGCTGGATTATCCTGCAATTGATCTTTATCGTTTTGGCAGAAGTGATCGAGAAAGTTGGCAACTCATTCAATTTGCCGTGCAAGTGACTTCGTATTTATCATTTGAGGAAAAACAGTATATTCCACTTTTATCAACACCGATTCCGCAACTATATTTGAAACGATGGTTACAACAAGACAAGAAAGAGCAGCGCGTTCAATCAATCAAAGAAGAACTGTTGCGAGGGTTTGAGTTACTACCTGAAGCAGAAAGCGACTATTTGGTTGCGCAACTTTCTGGTTATCAGCAAACTGGCAAAGTTCCTCAGCAATTAACAAGCCATAAGACAGCTCTTGAACAGCGTTTGTGGCACACGCAAGCGGTTCATCATTTACTGCAGTTGATAATGTACGGAGGAAACTATCCTGCTTTACAAACGCTTGTATGGCCGTATCTAGAAAAAAATCTAAACCAAAGTATGCAAGAAACCCAACGATTGTTAACGGAAGGCAAGACGCTTCAAGAAATTGCTGAGCAGCGAAAAATAAAACCGAGTACCATTCATGACCATCTATTAGAGTTGGCTATTCAAGGGCAGCTGCAGGCGTCTGTTTATCTTGAAAAGGAGGCAATGCTCCAAAAATTGGCTCAAATAGAACAAGATCCGCGGTTGTGGGTGTATCGGGATTGGCGAGCGCAAGAAGCGACGCTTTCTTATTTAGATTTCCGCTTATATCAAATCCAACAAATTTGGCAAGAAAAGGAGTGAGTGTTGTTGACATTAGAACAAGAATTATTCACTCGATTTGGTTATGCAGCGTTTAAGCCTGGTCAAAAAGAAGTGATTACAAACTTACTTGACGGTATGAATACATTGGCTGTTTTGCCAACAGGCACCGGTAAATCATTGTGTTATCAATTTGTGGGCCAAAAGTTAGAGGGACTAACGGTAATTGTTTCTCCCTTACTTTCGTTAATGGAAGATCAGGTGCGTCAATTACAAAGACAAGGAATTAAAGGTGCGGTTGCCTTAAACAGTACGTTACAGTATTCAGAAAAGCGTTATATTTTAGCGAAAATGTTCCAATACGATTATCTGTTTTTAAGCCCAGAAATGCTTTTGCAGCAAGAAGTACTTAGTGTGTTACAACGCCAAAAAATAGCATTATTTGTGGGGGATGAAGCCCATTGTGTTTATCAGTGGGGCGTCGATTTTCGCCCTGAATATAGTAAATTAGATCTGGTCCAAAAACAGCTAGACTTTCCTTTGACCTTGGCGTTAACTGCCACAGCGACACCCGTTGTACAGCACGCAATTATAAAACAATTATTTTCTCATGGTAGCTATCAAGAAGTTCTTTCTTCAGTGAATCGAAAAAATATTGGCTTGTTCGTGAAGGAAACGTCAGAAAAAGAAGAAGTGTTACTAGATTACTTATCTAAAACGGCTGGTAAAATCATTATCTATTGCGCCACGCGCAACAAAACAGAACAAATTAGTCAACTTATTCAGGCGAAAACCAGTTTTAAGGTAGCCTATTATCATGGGGGCTTGGAGGCTAGTGAACGTAGTCGCTTGCAAGAACAATTTATTGATAATCAAATCGATATTCTTTGTGCAACGAATGCTTTTGGGATGGGAATCGACAAACCTGATGTTCGTGGAGTGATTCATTTTGATTTGCCTGATAGCTTAGAAAATTACCTGCAGGAAATCGGGCGAGCTGGACGTGATGGTCAAAAAAGTTGGGCGCTATTATTGTATAAAAAAGGGGATGAATTTATTCATCGGTTTTTCTTAGAAGAGACAAGAGCGAATCGAGCGACCTTAAAATCGCTGATTGAAGGAGAAGAACAAGCAGGTTTGTTAGAAAATGCCACCGAGTTACAACAAAAATGGGTTCAAGGCTATTTAGCCAAGGATTATTCTTTTGAAGAGCTAGAGCATCGTTTAGAGGAGAAAGAAAAAGATCGTCAAGCACAATTAAGAGGGATGCTGACGTATATTGAAACCACAACCTGTCGAAGAACGTTGATTCAAACTTATTTTCAAGAACCGATTGTCAAACAATCACTGGAAACTTGTTGTGATAATTGTGCGTTATTCTTTGACATTTACCAAGATTCAATAGTAAAATCGAACAAGACCAGCAATCAAAATGAAGAAGGTTGGCGTTCTAAATTTCTAAAATTATTTAAAGAACGTGATTAATTCATTTTTTTAGTCGGCAGTTGGCAAAAGCTATGATATAATAACAAGCGAGAGAAGTTTAGGAGGAAATTAGCAGTGAGTAAAAAGGACAAAAAGAAAAACCAAGCTCGTGAGCCATGGGAACAATCAATTTATGAACCTGATCAAAATGGTGGTGGTTCTCGTTTAGCAACACGCCAACAGCAACGAGGAAATTCATTATTTCTAACTGTTTTAGTTATTTTGCTATTATTAATTATTGCCATTCCAATTGGGACTTTCTTATGGATGATGCAAGACAAGAAACCGAACGAAAGTGCTAGCAAAAATAGCCAGCCATCTTCTTCATTAGTCCAATCATCATCAAAAGAGAAGAAAAAAGAAAGTACGTCAAAATCAGTGGAAAGCTCAGAACCAGCAAGCAGCCAACCAGCTGAAAATACAACACCTTCAAGTTCTGATGCTGCTGCACAGCAACAACAGGACCAACAAGCACAACAACAACAGCAACAGCAACAACAAGAGCAGCAACAACAACAAGAAGCTCAAAATCAACAACAGCAACAAGCGCAGAACCAACAACCTGTTTATGATACCGTTCAAAGTGGCGAAGGGGCACGTCAAGTTGCCGAACGTAACGGAATGACATTAGAACAAATTTTAGCGTTAAATCCTGGGATTGATACATCTGTGTTTTATCCAGGACAACCATTACGTATTAAATAATCCAGAAAAAGAGGTTTGGACAGCACTTTCAAGGGCTAAACCGCGACGAATGATTACATGAGAATGCCAATAAGCAGAAATTTCCGAAAGATGTTTTGCGTCTTTCGAGGGATTTCGGCTTATTGCTTTTTCGTTAGAAACTCGTCATCAGTTTAAATCCAAGTTCTTTTCTTCTGATTTTAATATAAAAGAAGAAGCGCATTTTAAAGGATGCATATCAGTTAAGGAGTTTTTTCATGGGGAAAATCAGTATTGCTATTGACGGACCAGCTTCGTCAGGCAAAAGTACAGTTGCAAAAATTTTAGCAAAACAATTGAATTATGTGTATTGTGACACGGGTGCCATGTACCGAGCGATTACGTATCTGGCCTTGCAAAATCAAATCGACATTCAAGCGGAAGAACCATTAGTAGCGCTTTGTGTTAACCACACTATTTCTTTTCAGCAAGCAGAGAATGGCCAACGTGTTTTTATCGACGGTCATGAAGTGACCGAAGCGATTCGCCAGCCAGATGTAACGAATGCTGTTTCAGCTGTTTCAAAACATGCAAAAGTTAGAGAAGAAATGGTGGCGTTACAACAGAAAATTGGTCAAGCCGGCGGAGTTGTCATGGATGGTCGAGATATTGGTACTGCAGTTTTACCAAAGGCCGAAGTAAAGATATTCTTGGTGGCTAGCGTTGAAGAACGTGCAGAACGTCGTTTTAAAGAAAATCAAGAAAAAGGGATTGAGACGGATTTTGAAACCTTGAAGGCGGAGATTGAACGTCGGGATTATTTAGATTCAACCAGAAAAGTATCACCCCTTGTCCAAGCAAGTGATGCTGTGAAAATCGATACAACAGGGTTGACGATTGAAGAAGTCGTCGCCGCCATACAAAATGTGATTAAACAAAAAGGTTTTGAACTTTTTTAAAGAATTTTAAGAAAAATAGAAGAAATCGCTTTATTTTTTTACAAAAATCTCGTACTATGTAAGTATATATAGCTAAGTTTTGGAATTTTTGTTGGCATAGGAGGATAAGAGGCATGACAGATTTTGAAGACAAACAAGTAGCAAACAACGAAACAATGGAAGATGCAATGAACAGCGTTCAAGAAGTCAGTGTTGGCGATATTGTTAAAGGCGAAGTTTTAGCCATTGAAGACAAACAAGTTGTTGTCGGCATTGAAGGAGCGGGCGTTGAAGGCGTTGTTCCTGCAAAGGAATTATCGACTTTACCAGTTGAAGATGTACACGAACTTGTGAAAGTCGGTGATGTGTTAGATTTAGTTGTTATCACATCAATTGGCAAAGATAAAGAAAACGGCAGTTATTTACTGTCAAAACGCCGTTTAGATGCTAAAAAAGTTTGGGAAGAAATTGAACAAGATTTCCAAGCGGGCAAAGTAATCGAAGCACCTGTTACAAATGTTGTTAAAGGTGGTTTGGTTGTTGATGTTGGTGTTCGCGGATTTGTTCCTGCCTCAATGGTTGAAGATCATTTTGTTGCAGATTTTTCTGAATATAAAGGTCAAACACTAGCATTTAAAATTATTGAAATCGAACCTTCAGAAAACCGCTTAATTCTTTCACATAAAGCAGTTGTTGAAGCTGAAAAAGAATCGAAAAAAGAAGAATTACTTTCTTCTTTACATGACGGAGACGTTGTTGAAGGGAAAGTAGCTCGTTTAACAGATTTCGGTGCATTCATTGATTTAGGTGGCGTGGATGGTTTAGTTCATGTTTCTGAAATTGCTCATCAGCATGTGGGCAAACCAAGTGATGCGTTAACTGTTGGCGAAGACGTTCAAGTAAAAATTCTTTCAATTAATCCAGAAGAAGGACGTATTTCTTTATCTATTAAAGAAACATTGCCTGGACCATGGACAGATATCGAAACAAAAGCAGCCGCTGGGACTGTTTTAGATGGCACAGTAAAACGCCTAACAAGCTTCGGTGCCTTTGTGGAAGTTTTCCCTGGTGTGGAAGGATTAGTGCATATTTCTCAAATTTCTCACAAGCACATTGCAACGCCTCATGAAGTCCTTCATGAAGGGGATCAAGTACAAGTGAAAGTTTTAGAAGTTAATCCAGAGGAACATCGTATTGCTTTAAGTATCAAAGCGTTAGAACCAAAACCTGAGTCTCAAGAAGAACCAAAAGAAGAACAGGAATATGAATTGCCTGAAGAAAATACTGGCTTTACCATGGGCGATATTTTAGGTGACGCTTTATCTGATGCGAAAGAAGAGGAATAACACGTTACTTTCTTGAAATTTATGAGTTTGACATAGCCGTAAACAGATCGGCTATGTCAAACTCATTTTTTCTTGAATTGGTTAGAAAATCAGCAGAAACTAAAACTTTTCTTGCACTTTAAGGTTTGATTAGGTAAACTAGTAAGGATTGAAATTCTCAAGGAGGGAATCAAATGGCAAATCCAACTATTGCGATTGTCGGTAGACCGAATGTCGGTAAATCGACTATTTTTAACCGCATTGCCGGTGAGCGTATCTCGATTGTAGAAGATACTCCTGGCGTAACACGCGACCGTATTTATACAACTGGAGAATGGTTAGGGCGTGAATTTAGTATTATTGATACCGGTGGGATTGATTTAGGTGACGAACCATTTATGGACCAAATCAAACACCAAGCAGAAATTGCGATTGATGAAGCAGATGTGATTATCTTTGTTGCTAGTGGCCGTGAAGGAATTACTGATGCAGATGAGTTAGTAGCAAAAATTTTATATCGTAGTAATAAACCAGTGATCTTAGCTGTTAATAAAGTTGACAATCCTGAAATGCGTAATGATATTTATGAATTTTATGCTTTAGGACTAGGGGATCCTTTCCCAGTTTCTGGTAGTCATGGTTTAGGCATTGGCGATGTGTTAGACGAAGCAGTTAAACATTTTCCTAACACTTCAGAAGAAGAGGACGAAGATACAATTAAATTCAGTTTAATCGGGCGTCCAAATGTCGGTAAATCATCATTGATTAATGCTATTCTTGGTGAGGATCGCGTGATTGTTTCAGATATTGAAGGAACAACGCGAGATGCAATCGATACGTATTTTGAATCTGAAGAAGGTCAAAAGTTCTTAATGATTGATACAGCTGGTATGCGTAAACGTGGAAAAGTATACGAATCAACTGAAAAATATAGCGTCATGCGCGCAATGCGGGCGATTGAACGCTCAGACATTGTTTTAATGGTCTTGAATGCAGAAGAAGGTATTCGTGAGCAAGACAAGCGTGTGGCGGGCTATGCCCATGAAGCAGGTCGCGGTATTATTATCGTGGTCAACAAATGGGATACAGTCAAAAAAGATACAAATACAATGCGTGATTTTGAAGCGGAAATTCGTGATGAATTCCAATATTTAGATTATGCACCCATTATTTTTGTGTCTGCATTAACCAAACAACGTTTAAACAAACTGCCTGAACTAATTGAAACAGTAAGTATGAATCAAAACTTACTGATTCCTTCAGCGTTGTTAAATGACGTTGTAATGGATGCTGTAGCAATTAATCCAACACCAACCGATAAAGGAAAACGTTTGAAGATTTTTTATGCAACACAAGTGGCAGTCAAACCACCTACATTTGTTATTTTTGTCAACGAAGAAGAACTAATGCACTTTTCTTATGCCCGGTTTTTAGAAAATCAAATCAGAAAAGCATTTACGTTTGAAGGCACGCCGATTAAAATCATTCCGCGACGCCGAAAATAGTGCATTCTACCATACTTTTTTTAGATATTCAAATAAATTTATCAACTTTGAGAAAAAATGATTATTTTTTGAAAAAACTGGTTAAAATACACTAAAAACCTTGCTATTACAACTTTCTTATGCTATCTTGTTAACAGAATATTGAACCAGATCAATATTTGCTGTCTGTTTTTGGACCACTCAAAAATAGACGGAACTTTAGGTGTGTAAAAACATCGTATCTCTTATAGAGGAGGTGAAATGATCCATGGCAAATAAAGCAGAATTAATCGAAAACGTTGCATCTTCAACTGGTTTAACTAAAAAAGATGCTACTGCAGCAGTAGACGCTGTCTTTTCAACAATTCAAGAAACTCTTGCTAAAGGTGAAAAAGTTCAATTAATCGGTTTTGGTAACTTTGAAGTTCGCGAACGCGCAGCTCGTAAAGGACGTAACCCACAAACTGGACAAGAAATTCAAATCGCTGCAAGCAAAGTACCTGCATTCAAACCAGGTAAAGCATTGAAAGATGCAGTGAAATAAGACAGACAATTAGAACCCTTGGTTTCCAAGGGTTCTTTTTTGAATCATACATAAAAAATGTTATTTTAAGAGGTGGTCGAAACAGTACGCTAAAAGGCTAAATTGTAACGAGCCTTGGGTGAGAAAAACGTGCTTCGCTCCGAGAATCAAGCGGGAACGGTTTGATACTCGCTCCTTGCTTTTTTGATAAAAAGAGAAAGATTTATGAATGAAGGACAAAAATAAGTTGTTGCCAGTAGCTGTTTTTTAGTGGTTATGCTAGACTTGGGGTGAAGGAAGAGGAAACAGTCTTAAGGTGGTGAATCAATGAAATACAACTATTCTAGAGGGGAAAACAAGGTCGCTATTATTTATGGAGAAACATTTGCTTCCGTCCTAAAAAAACGACCAGTAACGACGGAGTCAATCGTTGTTTTGGCGAATCAGCGTTACTATGATCTTTTTTCGGAGAAGATTAATTATGCCTTTGGGGAACAGTTGGGATTAAACTGGTATATTTGTCGCAATGATGTTCATTGCAATGACTTATCAGAATTAGAAAGTGTGTTACGTTTCTTAGCTGATTGGCCAGAAAATCAGGATGTTTTATTGATTGGTTTGGGTAATGAAGGGGTACTACAATTAACCGCATTTTTGCACCAAGTAAGTAAGTGTTCCTCCAAATGTTGGCTGATGCCTGTGTCTGTTCAAGCGTTACGGCAAGGACTTTTACCAAGTGTCACAATTCAGCAAGCACAGCATGCAACCATGCATATAGAAAATCATTCAGAAGAAATTTTGTTTGATAGTACCTTGACCAATAAAAAAGGTGCCGCTCCTTTAATTGATTTGCTCGTTTTTATTCGAGCGGGTCTTGTCTGTGATTATGCTTATTTACAAATGCTATACCAAACGTATCCAGATAAAAAACGGTTGAATCAAACGTCATTTAATGGTATTTTAGACGAGTTGTTATCTTTGTATGAACAAGCAGGGGAAAAAGTGGATCAATTTGGCCGAGTTTTTGAAGCGGCCTTTGCTACAACCGAAAATGGCCATTTGTTATCAGGTCCCATGAAACGATTATTGGGATTATTGTTACAAGTTTTATGGAGCCAGCAAGTCAATCACTTTGACTTTCAATTTAAAAATTTTATCATTTGGTTTATTCGCTTAGGTTTTCCGGTGGCGTTTCCAAAAGAAATTTTAAGTGCTGATTACGCAGAACAAGTCTTAGCTCACACAGAAACACTAGGTCCTCCTATGGTGTTGGAAAAAATTGGTCAACTAGGAGCAGCTTTAAAGCCAACGCCCGATCAACTGTTAACAACGATTGAAAGATACCAAGAAATTTTAAAAGAGATTTGAGGGGAAATTATGTCATATAGTGAAAAAATGGTTCAAGCATTACAAGCTGAAAATTTAGCAGAAGCACAGTTAATGTTTGAAGAAGCATTAAAGAAAGATGATGAAAATACCTTAGCTGATTTAGGGGAAACGTTATTATCTTTAGGTTTTCTAGAAGAAGCCAAACAAATTTTCCAACAGTTGTTGGAACAATTTCCCGATGCAGATGGCTTAAACATTCCATTAGCAGAAATCGCCATTGAAAATAATGAAATAGATGACGCATTCATCTATTTAGAAAAAATTCCAGAAACTAGTGACAGTTATGTCCAAAGTCTCTTAGTTACTGCGGATTTGTACCAAGTTTTAGGGATTCCAGAAGTCAGTGAAGCGAAATTAAAAGAAGCAGCCAATCTTATGCCAGAAGAGCCGTTAATTCAATTTGCTTTGGGAGAACTATATTTTACAAATGGTCAATTTGTTGAGGCTATTACTCGTTATCAAAGCATTGTAGAAAGCGGGACAGCGCAAATCTCTGCTATTTCCTTGAATGAACGCTTAGGAAGTAGTTACAGCATGTTAGGTGATTTTGAAGAAGCAGTTCCTTATTTGGAAGCCGCGGTCAAAGAAGAACAAACAGACGATCGTTTATTCCAGTTAGCTTTCACTTATTTACAGTTACATGAGAATCAAAAAGCCATTACGTTGTTCCAGCAATTAAAAACACTAAACCCACATTATCAATCACTTTATCTATATTTAGCGGAAGCGCTCCAAGAAGAAGAGCAATTAGAGGAAGCAAAAGCGGTGATTGAAGAAGGAATTGCGGAAAACCCCTTCCAAGTAGAATTATACCAATTTGCCTCTGAAAATGCCTATCGCTTACACGATATTGCTGGTGCTGAAAATTGGTTGTTAAAAGCTTTGGAATTAGGTGAGAAAACAGATGAAAGTCGTTTGACCTTAAGTAATCTCTACATCACGGAAGAGCGTTTTGAGGAAGTAATTACTATCTTAAATGATTTAGAGGAAACGGATCATCCTTATGCTGAATGGAATTTAGCAAAAGCGTACAACGAATTAGAAAACTTTGCCGTCGCTAAAGTTCATTATGAACAAGCAGCGCAAGAATTGTCTCACGAACCAGAATTTCTAAAAGAATACGCATTGTTCTTACGAGAAGAAGGCGAACTTGAAAAAGCAAAACACTTGTTGCACCATTATTTGGAACATGAACCTGGTGATGTCGACATGCAATCTGTGCTAGCAGATATGGAAGAAAGATAGGAAACGACGATGTTTGTTAGTTTATCAGAAAAGAAAAAATTTTTAACTTGGTTAGTGAATACCGTGCCTTTTGGAAGAAGAGAAGTACTGTGGATTTTAAATTACTTATTAACGCACGATGCGATTTTAAATAATGTTCATTTTGTTGAGAACGTAGAGAAAACCGATCGGGGGATTCGTGTGGTAGCGGATGGTTTAGGTAAGGAGCCGTTATTGCTTTTTATCCAAGCACAAGAATTTACAGATCC
>OJUJ01000324.1_pt1 | contig 12756 bp, 8 predicted proteins | sample 1599951 | NCBI WGS metagenome assembly OJUJ01 (sample SAMN04436643, study PRJEB24849) | human gut metagenome | biome: human gut; feature: NICU; material: stool | host: Homo sapiens | place: USA: Saint Louis, MO | collected 2010-04-07 | reverse complement strand
ATAGTGAAAGCCGGCCAGTCAACGAAAACTTCATTTTAAATTCATTTTATAATTAAAAAGACTCTACCTCAACTGATCTGCATCCATTTTCTTAGACAGATATATACCAAATCCAATTTTGAATAGCAAAAGAGCTTGACTCTTAGTCTCTTTAAAATATTTTTGCATAGAAAAACTGCACCTTCCAAAATTATGTCCAATTTTGGAGGTGCGGTTCATTTTTATGGCTCTTTTTTATGGATATATACTATTTAAACAACTCTTCTAATGAAATACAAAGCTCATCCAGGACACCAAAGCCTTCTTATATTCTTCAATAGTAGAGAATCGAGGTGTATAGTTTGTTAACCACTCGGTTAGCGTAGGTTGTGCTGTTTCTGGGTCTACGGCAATCGGTAAATCCCAAATATTGCCATGTTTACCTTCAAAGTAACGCCATTTTTCTTGAGCATAACTCACCAAGGCGTAGGCTTTATCGTATTGCTCCTTCGCAAGGTCTAGTTTGCCTAAGATCTCATTAATCTGTGCCATAATACTATAATCCGACGCATTCCACGGATATCCTAGTTCTGTGCCTGCCCAGCCAAATTGATAGTCCTCATCGATAAGAGTTTGTAGCTTCTGCTTGTACATCTCAGCTCGTCTAGTATCACCAAAATGAATAGCCAATTTTACCATGTATTTGACGCACTCAAGGTACGCGTAATGATCCTGCATATGACGCATATAGTTTGGACTGTCATAGGTCGCATCCCACAACGCACCTAGTTCCTCCCAGCAGGCTTGGTCCATATGTTCTATATGAAAATGCCATACGGCCTTGACCCACAATAGGAATACCCCATTCGTATAGTTCCAATAGCGATTACTCCGTGTATACTCGTCTTCCGCCTCATCCCTATTCTCATTTAACAAAATCTGCATTTGGCTAATCCAGTCAAAACGCATGGAGAAGAGCGGAGGATATACGGTTTCAATGTAGCGTTCATAACCTATGCGATTGTCCGTTTCTACATAAAAATGCAATAACGCAAGCTGTAAATACTTAAGATCAAAGGCACTCTCTGGATTCGTCAAATTATGAATAAATGCATTGGAATAATTATCATAGTCCAACGGATCTTTCTCTTGAGCCTGAATCAATTCTTTTAATAAACTTTCAGCCTCGCTACGCCCTGTGAAAGCATAGGCCAGAGCCCGATACCACTTGGATAGACGCCCTACTTTCAAAAAATACTCGTACTGCCACGAATCCGGTGAAGGAATGTCCGCATGAGCGACCAAATCATCTAGGAAATTCACAATAGGAATCACATTATGATACATGCGCTCGCCTCGAATGGCTCGCTGACACGCATCTAGTGCACAATACACGTGGTAACATAACTCTACATCTACAGATGGCATATCATCCACATCATTCATACCAAATGGGTCTCTGAACCCAAACGGAACATCACTATCAACCAAATCTTCTAAGCCAAATGGATTATCCATGCTAAAAGGACTATTCATACCGAACGGGTTTGATTCATCTATTACAGACAATAGCTCATCACCTACCCCAACATACCGCTTGCGATATAATTCCTGCACACGATCTGTATAAGGAACAAGAACATCCAAATACTGCTTATACTGATGTACCTGCGGATGTAGTTCGACTCCTAAATTTGATGTAGAAAGTTCCTGAATTACTTGCGCCACAAGAGGAATTACATTCTGTTCTTTCACATAACCAAGTACTCCATCATCATAGGCAGGCACCTGATTTAACGTATGACGGAACATCTTATATTGATTATTCCAACATTGACGAATCAACGGATCGAGCCAGCGTTCACACTCATCATAGACGTGAATAGATGCTGCCTTACTAGATCCCATGTACGCTTTATACATAGGCTCACAAATATTTTGTAACAATACATCCTTCGACAAGGTCTTGAGTGCTTCTGATTCTGTTTTTCCCTCCATAGCCTGTACCATATAGGCGCCAAGCGCATCAGCAAGAAGTAAAAATTCAGATTGAACCTGTGTAGGCTCACTCATCACGTAGTGATTCGGTACCAAAAAGGCATCGACACCTTCACTAAATACATCATCATTCGCTGCTCCGATATCCTCCAAGGACTGTTGTAATACGCCAAGGGATATAGGCGTTTCTATATGCTTAACATCGGATAAATAGCCATATGTGCCTTCATCAGAAAACAAAGTAGATATAAAATGGCGTAGCATATTGTCGAATACATATTGCGCCTCATCCTTAGGAGGACGCCCCTTTTGAAATAGTAACTTGCGACCTCTGTGGCTTTTATACAAGACATACGCCTCATACTCACCTTTACGAGGCGTTTCTAATAAAGGTCGCCCATTATACGTACCAAAGCGGAGAAATTCTGGCAAAGAAAACAATAACGCACTGCGACATTCCTCAAAAGGTTTTTCCATCTCCGCACATACAGCCTTTACAAACTCGCGAATCCTCTGCCGTTCTATCTCAATATGAGGGCCATTAACCGTTACATCGTCTAGCTCATCATCATAAAATGGAATCACACCACCAGTATTAAAATCTAATCCGAACATAAACGTTGTGGACTCTTTTCCCTCTACTGGTGGAAATAAAGATGGCCGAATAGCATTAAATATACCTGTTGTACTAACCGTAACGTGATGCATAGAACCTCCTATATAACAAAAATCTATCAATATAGATAATTAATTTATCTAATTATATGAATCTATCATTTCAAAATAATACATTTCAGATAATGGATTTTAAAATGATGTCAATTTGCCTTCTTATTTATGCCGCTATGACAGATACGTCATAATCTAGCAATCGTTGTATAACGCCAGGGTCATCATCATAAAAACATAAATCTTGTGTCTCACATTGAAATAGTGAGCAAAAATCTTGAATGGCGTGTACTACATCACCAGTGGACTTATCACTGAAACGAATAGCCTTGTATTCCGTTATATTGTGAAAGTCCAACAATAATTGTACTCGTTCTGGATTAGCAGCAGTCCATAAAGCACAACGATTCCTTCCTTGAACCTTCAGCAAATGAGCCATTTCAGGGTTGAGCGTAGTCTGCTCTAAATGTGTCCGCACATAGGATTGCTTATAGAATGTGATACGGTCTAATTCTTGCTCTGTGAGCTTAGGATACCACTCGCGTACAACATTCTTCGTAATACGGTCAGGTATTGTAGCACTTGGTTCTAGTCCCACATGGTCCAAGGCGTACACATAACCAGCTGTATTTAATTGATCTGTAAACACTAATGTGTTATCTACATCAACGATGTAAAACATAGAACCTCCTCTATCAAACCCTATCTATATTTACCGTAATAACTTTAATAGTTATCTTTATAACCTTGGTAAGGATAACTTAAAACGTATAACGACCCAAGATCTAGAACAGAGTATCTGCCATTTCCAACATTGGATTAACAAACTGAATAATCTCCTCTAGAGTGACTGCTGAGGTATCACTTTTGCTCTTTGCAGCCACAAGTTGTCGCGCTTGTTGCGATTCTAGTAAGCTACGATTTAATTTCATATCCCTCGCAGTACCATCGGTCACAGCATTATACATAACGCACGCCATATGCCCATATTTATTTGCCTTTGCCATAGCATGACGAGAACCACTATCTCCGTCACGACCTTCATAACTAGCAATGAGAATCACCGCCTTAGCAAATAAAGCCTGCAATCGATCTCGCTCCACAAAGCGGTTGATAGCTTCGTGTCGGCTATGCGGCTCATCGTAGTACTCAGTAATAATGAGACCTCCTGTTTCAACTATACGCTGCGCCATATCGCGATGAGCAGCAGGAAATATGGAATTCAACGGAGATGGCAAGATGGCAATCGTTTTTCCACCACAATCCATGCATATCGTATGAGCAATGCCATCGCATCCCTTAGCAAGACCGCTCACGATATGTTGGTTATGATAGACTAGTTGCTCAACAATCTTACTTTCACGAGCAATCTGCTCATCTGTTGGTGTCGTATAACCGATGACGGCCACATTGCGATTTAAATCGTTAAGCAGACTAAGGTCGCCCTTATAGAACAAGAGATAGGGGCGATCACCATTAGGTGCGTTCACATTCACGACAGGAAACTCTGTATCAAAGCAGCACACCGCTCCATCCATCCAGTCCATATCGTCCACCGCTACGGACAAGCTATGCACCGCCTCATCAATGTGAGGGATATCATCCATCATGGCAAGAAATGCATCTGCTGTTTTCCACGTATTGTGAAAGCTAGCTCTTGATTTGATCTGATTAGTGGCTTGTTGGACAGCCCAAATTTTCAAAGCTATTGGTGAAATCTTCATATTATGCTCCTCTTTTATACGCATTTCGATTAGTGTAGGCTACGGCGTAAAAAATAACGCGCGCTGCACCAGCATCGTATAATGCTTGAATACAATCTTCGTCAACATTGACTGTTTTTGTATAAATATCATCTATCAAAATAACCGTTCTACCCTTTAGATACTCGTTCTGGATATCACAAGTATCCTTGGTAATCCCTGGGTACGGCTCACTACCAGTATTTTCGAAATTAGATACAGGCTTACGCAAGTGTGTCATCTTGGTACTCGTATGGCGGAAAATAAAATCTGTTCCGTCGACGACAGGCAAGTTATTATCCTGTAGGGCTTTCACAGCAGTCCGCACCGCAGCCTTAAACCCAAGTTGCCAATTGCACATGCCTGACTTGGACCGTGGCACCGCCATAAGAACAACCTCACTCAAACCTTCAGCATCTATAACCTTCGGAATATCCTGTATCATTAATGCTGCAGCTTGCCTAGAGGCAGCTCGCAACGTATCTAGAGGTGTAGAAACAAATATATTTTTCAACGTGTTCAAATAATCCGGATTGCCTGGTCGCCCGTACCCTACATAATATAGATGAAAGTAACCGGTGCAATCATGGGATAAAAAATCATTCTTCTGAATAGTAAATCGTTCCATAGAGAACCTCCGTGTATAAAAACACATATAACTCATGTAATACAAACAACATACTAGGCTAAGCCCACCGGAAGAACACCACTTTGTTCGCCGCCTAATGCAGCTTTTATAAAAGGGTTATTTTATTTATTGTATGGAGGTAAATCATGATACTTGATGTTACAACCAATGGGCTTAACTTGTGAGTTCATTATACGGAGATTCTCTATAGGGAGATAATCAAAAAAACTAGGAATAAAAAAAGAGCCGTTTTGAAACAGCTCAGAATTTATGTCCTGCATACTTAATGGCAGAACACACTCATCAAACAAAAACATGCTTATTCATCTATATTTGACGATGACCTAAACCATCGTTATAATATAAGAAGATAGCTAGACGAGTGTATACGTCAGGCTCATCTCGAAATCTATAAAATATTAGGAAATGGCCTTTCTGTTATCGAATTATCAAAGATAACGAAGGGCTATTTGTCTTTTCCTAGACAAATAAGCGCTATTAACGCTCCAAAGGCAATGATCACGGTCATCACCTGTAATAGGAGCATAATGATTTCATAATCACTCATAGGCTTACCCCTCCCTTCAATGACGAAGAGAGGCCCAACCTCGTCTAACTATCTTATTTCAATTATATACCAAACAAACATTCGATACAATAAGCATCGAATTATAGAGATTTATAAACAAAAACTCTACCTTAGAAGATCTAGGGTAGAGTTTTTTTTGTGGTTGTAGGGAGATAGCATACTCCTAATAAAATATGTAGTTCTTTTATTATATACACTAAACGGTAAGTACTATTTTCTCATCACCTTTGTTTCACCTTCGCTTTGCTCAGGTAAGAGATGTGCGGACCTCATCGTCACTTTGCTCCTCTGCTGCCACACACTCTGCGGCGCATACCGCAAACGGTAAGTACTATTGCTGATCACCTTTGTTTTACCTTCGCTTTGCTCAGGCACTTGCGATATGTGGGCCTCATCGTCGCTTTGCTCCTCTGCTGTCTCGCACCCTTCGGCGCATACCGTAAACGGTAGGTACTATTACAATAGCAGTATTAGGTGGAGCAACAGCATATGTTGTAACACCGTTTCAATACCGTAAACGGTAGGTGTTGTTGCAACGGCCAAATCTAAAGAAATGGAAGGAGGTGCAACTTCGTTTCAATACCGCAAGCGGTAGGTGTTGTTGCAACAGTCGGCTGAATAATTTCATTACCTTTTCTGTCGTAACCAGTTTCAATACCGCAAGCGGTAGGTGTTGTTGCAACTTGAAAGCTGTCGTGAAAAGTTCGAGGCTCGTGTACAGTTTCAATACCGCAAGCGGTAGGTGTTGTTGCAACTAGCAGCATTAAGGTTACCAGCATTGCGCTGGATGTTGTTTCAATACCGCAAGCGGTAGGTGTTGTTGCAACTTGCTGTGCTGTAGCCTCTTCAAGTCACGCTAAGAGTTTCAATACCGCAAGCGGTAGGTGTTGTTGCAACACAGCAGGCCTTACAGAGCCAGTATTCATGGGGCTTAAAATTAGGTTTTGGAAAACCTCACACCGTAAACGGTCAAAACGCGGTCCCATTTGATCCACAAGGCCTATGGATATAGGTAAATACTGGAAGAAAATGATTTTTCTTAAGATACAGTCATTATAAGGGTTTCTAAATTTTCAGTCAATATTTTAATTCATTTTCTTTTCACGTTTAAATCCTCACTATGCAGATGCTATTTGAGATTATCTCTATTTTCTGGTCTTTCACATGGTTAGAAAACGATTGGTCTCATAAAAATGACCTATCCACAGTGATTCATGGATAGGTCAATGTTATGTTAGCTATAATTCAATATAATCAGTATCTGTTAAATGACAGAAATACCCGTGCTAGTATCGTCAGCATGATGAATGGAATCAATGTCCACGGCTTGCCAGCCCCAGCTATTCTTTTTCTTATTAAAGGATCGGATAGCGGTCAACGAAACGACATCACCGTTCATCAAATGGTGCTGTTCCACTAATTTTTTATCAATAAATACATTATGTTTCACTGTGAAAGCTACACCAGCCTCTATAACTTTAATTTTTTCGCCAAATTGTTTAATAAGCGTCTTTGGTGCCTCTTGGTCGGTAAGTTCACAGGATACGGCTTGGAATCCCGTAGTGCCATCTGAACGTTCATAGGAGGTATAAACAACAGACACTACATCCATTTCACGAATAGATGTCTGATTATCATAATGGTACGTAAGGGTTCTGTCACCTTCGGCGACGATAAATGCCTTGTGTGCTTTTTCAGAAATATAATTAACTACCCCAATGGTAGTTGGTAGGAATCTATTAAGTAATTCCGCTGCTGCTAAACTATACTCTTTATAAAATCCATCATCAATGGATGGGCTATCCGACACATACCAGCTAGCATGCATATACTGATTGAGGGTTTCCCCTATTTTATGACCTTCCTTCGTGCGATACGCATACAACGCTTGAACCTCGGCACTTGCCAAATCATACTCACCTAACGCCACCAATTCTTGAATGAGGCCCAGTTTAGCACGCCCATTAAATTGTAAATCACATTGGCACGTGAGCGACTTAGCATAACAAGATAATGCCATATCATGATCCCCCACCATAGTCTCCGCCAAACCATTCCAAAGCCAGAACGAACTGGGCTTAGATTGTAATAGGTGGAGAATAATATCTCGTGCTTTATCAACTTCGCCCACCAACAAGTAGGCCTTTGCCAAGGACCATTGTAAGAAAAATGTATTTTCCGTCAAAGAACCTATACGTTTTTCCGTGATATCACACAAATGATGAATAATGTCCTTATTCACATACCGATTGAGGCTATCCAAGGACTTTTTAAGAACCCGCATCACCAAGGATGGCCATTCGTGATGTTTACCATCACTGCCCACATACGGTGCCACCTGATAATCACTCTCTTCAAGCTTGTCAAAATCCATTTGTAATGCGTAATTGTACAATGCGATATGCCCCTCTACATTATCAATAGACAGCACCGTTCCCCAAATACACCGTAATAAGGATATCTCTTGTGAAAGTCCCAACGAGAATAACTCGTCTAAACATCCCGTCATGTGTTGGATAGTAAGAGGTGACTCTTTCGCCTTTTGCTGTAGTATCTTATATAAACACCATGCATAGGATCGTTTTACCGTCACATCATCTGAAAACTCTGCATGTAATGCCTTCGCTCGTTTTGTAGCTTCTAAGATTTCACCTGCAGCCTTAAGCTGTTTAATAGCAGATAATTCCTTAATCGCTGGACTACCAAGGCGCAAAGCATACTGTGTCTGTTTAAATAGAATATCATCAGCTTCGTCAATAGCTAGTTTATGTAGTTCACCTTGATACAGCTTTACCTCGCCATCGTCATGCATTGCATTAGCTCGCTTGATGAGGTCAATCAGGCACCATGCACAAGCACGGATATCCCAAGGGCCTGGATTGGGTTGCTTTATCAAGGTTTGAGCCATCGTATAGGCATTATCAAGGTTCCCCTCTCGACGCGCTTCGAATACGTCCATACTAGTAACCCGACTTGCACCAACATCCGCATCATCATTGGTAGCTATAGCGTTGGTCATTGTCAGATCCTTATCATCAGTCATCCCTATCACACCCTCGTTAGTTGCATTCCAATTTATAGATTCCATATAAGCCTCCTTGAAAATAGATTTCCTTATGTATCACTAATTTCTTGTTATTTCTGTATCGTTAGTATATCCAAGAACTCCATACATAACAGTTCAAAAAAACTAGGAATTAATCATCTCTAGGGCAATTCAACTCTATATAAATACATTAAAATTTGTTATAGTATTCATGAAAGCTTCATTTTTAACCGAGGAGGGCTTATGCCAAGTGTAACGAATTATCTAAAAAACGTTAAAAATATGCGTCTCTTTTTTCGTAGCTTAGCCATGGGCCTACATACGAGAAACACGGCACCTAAACGAGGTATCAAAAAAAGTCTTCACGACGATTACTTAAAACGCCTCGCCTATTTCAATATGGGATCCAAGATTCGGGACACTCAAATCGGACGTACGCGCGTCCATACCATTACCAAGCAAGATTTTTACTGGGGTCACAATTATTTAGCCAATTTGTACGCACTCTATGCAATGAAGCCAGAAACAATTATCCTAATTTTGGCTATTATCAATACTATTAGTAAATATACGAGTTGCACCATGACAGAGATATACGAGCATATCAACGATGATCCGTATATATTACCGGCATACCAATCGTTTTTAGAGGAAAAATATAAAGATTCGAAGAAAGCAATTCCAGATATTATCGAAAAGCAAACCCTAACACGGATCATAAAAAAACTCATTACAATTGGTATTATTGAGGAGATTATACAAAAGAATACCTATGTATATAGCCTAGTTTCAATAGGTCTTGAATCATGTACACTACAAGAATTAGAACAGCTAAATCGTGCTGTATTCGTATATAAAAATATCTCCTTATTTGGTACTGCTGGACACACCTTACTAGCCAAACTACAATCGCTCACCTCCGGTACATCCCTATTAGATGAACTGGAGCAACCAGCACCACCTATCTACGAATCACAATATATATTTACCTATACTAATCCATTGCACATCATCGATGAAACGATTCTGTATACACTTGCCGATGCCTTACATCACCATAAAATGGTTGAGCTTAATTTCTGCAATAAACGTAGACCCAAAGTAACAGTTCGACCTGTGAGGATTGAATCAGATTATATAGGCAACCGCGATTACCTTATAGCCGTACATCATCATACACTCGTTACCTACCGGATTGATACTATAAGTGCAGTAAGCATAAAAAACACTTATAACAATGATACGCCACCACCAGTAGCTAAAGCGCGTTATAATACAACACTTCATCTACGGTTCCACAAGTTACAGGGATATACGACAGCATGGACCCATTTTGTAGATACGTTCCGCCACATGCTAACTAATTGTGAAAAATCTACGACAGAATACACTGATATTTATATACACGTTCAAGATGGGCAGATCCTTCTCCCTTTGTTGCGTACTTTTTTACCTTACATTGAAATCATACAGACCACACCCGAAAGCATTCGTAAGCGGTTCAATGACAACTTACGATATACCCAATACGAAACTGTATCTGAACCAAGTAGCTATACTAAAAAGCCCCATCCATCTTGGAATCTACTTTCACCAGAATCAGTAGAATCAGATGCCACCACATCACCACTACTAAATGAAATCACGGCCGTAACCTGTGCCACACAATACCGAATTCAACAAGACCTCATTAATGGCGTAGCCTACACATTAGATGATTTACAATTTATCATGAAGCACCGTCCATTATTAGATAGTTATGCACCGGTAGAAGAAAACGATCAATACGAACACGCCTTACCAAGCTATATCGTTCGACCAGAGGCGCATGGGCTAGAACCACTGTTTCCAAATTTACCATCACTTGTTACCACTATAGCAGAGCGCATGTTCTTAAAAGATTTACTGAGTGATAATCGTATCAACTGGATGATACCTCATACTGTGAGTCAACAATTGGCACAAGCATTATATGATGTATCGAATACATTACCAAATCATACGTGGAACAACCGCAGTCTCGCTATCGATGAAACACCGAAGTCCTACGAAAATCATCAACGTTGTACTGATGCCATGATGAACGGTACGAGTATCTCTTGGACTACTACCGGAACTACCATGACAGTACTTCCTTGCAAGATGGAATATAACGGAGCTACCAATGGCTATGCACTCATTGGATATCACCTTGATGATCATACATTTGGGTATTATCCACTGCACACCCTACCTAGTGTCACAGTTGGCATAAATCAGATCGCCATCGATATAGATGCCATGTACAGAGAATACCAAGAGACAAACCAACAAACCGTAATCTTCTCTGTATACGATATTAATAATGCCATCGATCGTTGTTTTAATGCCTTCTCTAACTATGATATTGTAGGGAGTGAAACAGATCCGAACGAGTTTACACTCAATGTAGCATACTTGCCGTTCCAAGAAACGGATATCCTACGTGTCCTATTGTCCCTCGGTGCCGCAGTCCGCGTACATGAACCACAAACGCTCAAAGAAAAACTCGACAGTATATACAAACAAGCCATTACATTGTTAGGAGAGTCATAATGGAACACCATATATACCTTACGTTTTTGACCGCATTTAAATCTAAATTCCCTTATGATGAAGATAGGCTCAGAAATACACTTGTATCGACAACGATTAAAAAGCCTTATAACGAAATCATACAAACTAGTGAATCCGTATTAAAGACCGTACTCCATGATAAACGGAACCAGTTTACATTAGAAAAACTATTCTTTTTTGAAACAAAGGAACTTTCAACAAAAATCAAATGTGTAGACAATCCAAGTCAACATATTACGACAAAACAAATCTTTGAATCACGCATAACTGATTTTATCAATGAATATAGCATCGATTTGGACTGGTCATCCAACACGGTCGAATATATCAAATGCGGCGATATCGAAAACATCAGCAACCTCAAGGCAAGTATCCTCGACATGTCTCAACAAATGATGAAGTTTTATCATGCCCAACCTAAAGAAGATACAGTAACATTGCATGTAGATTTGACGGGAGGTCCTCGCACAGCTATCATGCTCATGCTCGCCATCATTCGCCTCGTGGCCTACCAAGGGATACAAATCGGCTCTATTTCATATGCTAACTTAGATAATGAAAGCAATACGATTACTGTATATGAAAGCAAAGATATTTATTTCCTATTCGACATGATCGCCGGTTTCTCCGAGTTCACGCACTATGGTGATGCTAACACATTGCGTCATTACTTTGACCAAACCAACACCGAAGATGAACTAACCAGTCAACTACTCTCTAAAATGGGTGATTTTTCAGAAGCAATCAGCCTATCTAGTCGCGGATTATTCCAATCATCCGTAGAAGGAATTGATACATTATTTACTAATATTGCCAATCGCCCTCAAGATAATAGTCAGTTTGAATTAGGTATCTTTCAGCTCATGCGCAATAAAATCCAAGAAAGCTACGAGACCATATTATCCGATCCAGAGGATGACCTTGTATATATCGAGTGGTGCCTGCAAAATGATTACTTGCAACAAGCATTGGCGCTATTCATTGAATATGTACCACGGACTATTCTGAAGGAAAAGATTATTCATCTTGATGCCAATACATTCAAGACTAAAAAGAATGACAACCGTAGCATGGAAATGCTACACTTCAACCAAATCAACGATAAAATCGGATCTTTTTTAGCAGATCTACAAACCACCTATATGACTCAAGCTATACAGGCTACTAAAAAAGCTTTACATGACTATTTAGACGCATTAGCAACAACATCTATCAGTATTAATAATTTAGCAGGTTCTAGTGAAAAACCAATTTCAAAAGAGATGACTCAGCTACCTATATTAGAAGCCAACCTTTACCAACAAGTAGATACTATAATGAATCAATATCACATCTTACCAGGCATGAATTCTTCACAATATCAATTTAAACAGTTCATCAAATTCCTAAGTGATATTACACTAAATGGATCTAATATGGGAAATCTAAATGCCCTTCCGAAAGAAGTCCGTCAAGTATGTGTCTACTTGATAGCAAAGAAAAACTCTACTGTAAAAAATCTAATACACGT
>OJUJ01000310.1_pt1 | contig 13166 bp, 12 predicted proteins | sample 1599951 | NCBI WGS metagenome assembly OJUJ01 (sample SAMN04436643, study PRJEB24849) | human gut metagenome | biome: human gut; feature: NICU; material: stool | host: Homo sapiens | place: USA: Saint Louis, MO | collected 2010-04-07 | reverse complement strand
GTGAGCTAAATCATGAGCTTTATCGTAGTTCATAATATCCTCCTCTAACAACACCTGTCAAAATACTACCTATCATGTAGATTGGGTAGGATTTCTAACACATATTTATTGTATATATCTCAATGGTGAAAGTATATTTATTTAGGTTGAATCCAGTTGCCTTCGGCTTTAAGATCTAGATAATCAAGTTGGCGCATAGCTTCATACGCAATAATGGCTACTGCATTAGATAAGTTTAAAGAACGCGCCTCATCTACCATTGGTATGCGAATACATGTTTCTTCAACACCTTCTAATAAACTTTCAGGCAAGCCTCTTGATTCAGGGCCAAATACGAGCATATCCCCGATTTCATACTTTACCTCAGAGTGGGTATGCTTTGCTTTTGTAGTAGCGTAGAAATATCTGCGATCAGGATATTTCGCATACAACTCTTGAATATTTTCATGTACCTGTACATCTACCAAATGCCAATAATCGAGACCAGCTCGTTTCACGTGCTTATCGTCGATAGAAAAACCAAGTGGTTTGATAAGATGTAGGGTCATATGATTAGCTGCGCATAAACGCGCTATATTTCCTGTATTGCCAGGGATTTCTGGCTCATAAAGTACTATTTCCATTATCGTTCCCCTATTCTTTATATCTATATTATTCTACAAAGGAACGCACAAAATGTCCACTTTTCCCGCCTTCTTTTTCTACGAGGTATGTAGGGCCCATAATCATGCCTTTATCAATGGCCTTACACATATCGTATACGGTGAGCAATCCCACTTGTACAGCTGTAAGGGCCTCCATTTCAACGCCCGTTTTTCCAGTAGTCTTAACGATGGCACGTACCTTGACGGCCTTGTTATGATTTTCATCAGTGCAAGCAGGGCTTTCACCATCTACTAAGGTGCAATGTACCTCAACCTTTGTGAGTGCCAATAGATGGCATAGAGGAATTAAATTACTCGTTTGCTTAGCCCCCATGATAGCGGCTAGTTGCGCTACACTAAGGACATCCCCCTTTTTCATAGTTCCTGCAGCAATGCGCTCATAAATGGCATCATTGATAGCTATGAACCCTTCTGCGACGGCTGTACGAGAGGTAATATCCTTATCGGATACGTCTACCATCCAAGCATTGCCGTCTTGGTCAAAATGTGTTAAATCCATAATATATCCTTACTAATTCTGCATAAATTATCATCAATAGTTTTATTTTCATTTATTATATTATACAATAGAATTAAGATTTATATGTATAAGGAAGGAAGTGTTCCTATGAAAACAAAACTAACTTATTTCGGTCACGCTTGCTTTATGCTCACACGCGGTGATGTATCCATGATTTTCGACCCATTCTTAACAGGTAATACATGGGACAAAGCTAAAAAAGAAGATATTAAATGCCAATATATCTTTGTTAGCCACGGTCACGATGACCATTATGGCGATACAGAATTCATCGCTAAAGCAAATGATGCACTTGTTATCTCTACAGCTGAGATAGCCGGTAAAGCAGCCGCTGCTGGTTGTCGCGCTCATGCTATGCATTTAGGCGGTAAATTTGACTTTGAATTCGGTTCTGTTCGCATAGTTCCAGCCTTCCATGGTGCTGGTATTCCTGGCGGTCATGCAGCCGGTTGTATCGTAGACTTCTACGGAGATATTGTATACTTCGCTGGTGATACAGCACTCTTTAGCGATATGAAATTATTAAATCGCTTTGGCGATATCGACTATGCGTTGCTCCCTATCGGCGATAACTTCACAATGGGCGTTGAAGATGCTGCCCTAGCTGCTTCTTATGTAAAAGCTCGTATCTCCATTCCAATTCACTACAAAACATGGCCTGTAATCGACCGCGAACCAGGCGTATTTACAAGCTTAGTAGAAGGTAAATACAACCAAACAGCGCTTATCATCGATCCAGGTTCCTCTATCGAACTTAATAGCTAATGTAATAGACTATCAATTACATAGAAATGACGCAATTCCAATGAATTGCGTCATTTTTTATATTCTTTTACAGACAAGCCCTATTACAAATCCAAGATATATCCATATTCATATCGAAAATAAGGACTATATCTCTTGGTTTGCCATGGAGAAGCCCCCACGATTGGACATGCGTACAAATTCGTCTATATCCTGTGTTTCATCCACACCTACATAGCCTAGCTCGCGAACCATACCGTATGGATTATGTAAGGATAATTGAGGGTTTTCACCGGTAAGGACCCACAAAACCTTATAGCCCCTAGGAGCTTCACGCAGACGCTCCTCGCCTTTTCCATCCGTGAAGTATACTAGCAAATCTACACGATTCTGATTAGCTAATGCAAACACTGGAGAAAATGCCGTAGCACCGCGTACATCAAGGCGAGGCTTTACATCTTTTACAGATTCCATCGTATACGTACGGCGCACCTCGTTATCACATTCTACAACAGTAATACGATGATTATAAGCGTGTACAATTTGTAGTACTTGCTCTAACGCGTTCGTAAACTCTTCATCGGTAATACTACCACTCATATCAAGAGCGACCCACACATTGGCCTTATGTTGACGCAAGGTACCAGATAATTCCAATCGTTCAGGCTGACGACGATTGCGACGCATCGTCGTCTTTTTGTACCCACTAGCGACCTTGCCCATCAGCTTTTTAAGGTAGAAATACCATGGCAAAGCACGGCGAGTCTTCTGGAATGTATCAATAAGACTTTTAACATACCCTTCCATATCACCTTTTGAGGCCTCGTTGATATAGCGTTCTGTAATTTGGTCCATCGTATCTGTATCGATCGAGTCGGATTCATCCCAAATATCATGACTCGTTTGAGGATCAAACTCCATAGCCACTGCCGTATCAGAATTGTCTACAGGCACAAATAGTTCAGGTTTTTCCTTCATTGCCTTATCGATGGATTTCGCATAGTACTCAATGGTGCGGAATCGTTTGAGCATCAATCCAAAACGTTCATTTACATTGGCTACAGTAACCGCATCACGATCCACATGTTCTAAGTAGTCGTTTACAACCATGTCCATCGCCATATGTACGGCCGTTTTATTAAAGTTTTGGCTCAATGCTTTTACCCGCATCAAATGGGCAGAAATGATATGAAGAATTTCACGTTTAATACCATCCTTCATTACATCTGGCGGTTGGCGTAATAAGATGAACGGATTGACATATAATACATAGCCACCTTGCTTTAGATTAATGCCAAAGGCGCTGGTCATATCAAAGCGAATAAGATGGGCCATTTGCAAATAAAAATATCCAAAGAATTGGTCCTCTTCAAGTAACAAGCTATTCACATCATGTAGAATATTCCACAACCGTTGCTCATAAGCAGGTGTCATTACAGCTTGTTGCATAACAGCAAGGTCTGAGCCTTCTACCTGCAGCTCATCTAGGGCACGGCCTATGGTCCCTATATGACTATCTGACATATTGTGATTCATCATATCTGCTGCTATGCGTTGTGGTTCCATGCTATGATGTTGCGCTTCATAACTATCTACATAAGCTTCGTAAGCGGCATAGATTTGCGTATATAAAGCCTCTGCCTCACGATGAATGCGCTCTCGCTTTGCATGCCAACGATCAAGAGCCACGATGGCCTTTTCATCATAGGACCCTGTTTTTTCCCACCCATCTATATGAGTGAGTAAATCAGAGGCGTCGCGAATATCGTCCTTATCTAAATTTCGTTGCATCATTCCACCTCCTTTTTCTTTTTTAAACTATATATTAATTACCTTGTGTTATACATACATTATTAGGTAAAACTGTTATTACCTAGCTAAATAGACTTACTTTTGTGCTTCAAAGAAAGTATCTACGAATAAATCATCTTCAATGGCATAGGCGTAAACACGTTCGTAAGTGTTACGCAAGTCTTTCATAACTGCTACGCGTAAATCACCTGGATATAATGTAAGGAATTCAATGAAGTGATGAACTTCTTCGGCATTACTGTTTCGATTTAAACGATGCAACATATTTTTAGCTGCTACATATAAACGAGTTGGGCTTTCACCTTTAACCTGTTCAGCCATAGACATAATAGCACCTGGTTTTTGAACCGCCGCCAATACATCATCAAAGGTAATAAGTGGCTCTTGATCGGACTCAACAAAGTTTACGAAAGCCTCCGCAATGAGTTTACCCACGTTACCGCGGATAACATTCATAAATACATCGCGACTATAGGCTGAATCTTCTTGGTTTTTATAAATCGTATACAGGCCAGATACGCGTTCAAAGGAGCGTGGTGTAGCATCAATATCATCTTCATGACGTTGATTTAAGTATTCTGGATAGGAAGAAATAAATTCGATAACCTTCTCCTCAATGCCCGCACCAATAGCCCAGTCAATCCATTGCATGTAATCAGCATTCATATAGAGCCATACAAAACGGTTTTGTTGTGCTGGGTCCATATCAATTGTTTGATAGTCAAAAGAATCCTCAGGGTTCATAGCGGCTATAATGCGCACTTGGTCGCTTAAAGAGAATCCATTAATTTCGCGATTCAAGATAAGGTTCATTAGCTCCTGTTGCACCGCATGTTCTGCACGGTTAATTTCGTCGATAAATAGCAATACTTGGCGCCCTTTATCTACAGCTTGTGCTACATGTTCCAATGTATGATGCACAGCATACACTGTAGTCTTTACGGAATGCGTATTACCATGACCATCTGTATGTGTTACAGATTCTACAGTTGGTAAACCACCAATTTCACCTTCTTTTAAGAGGTTACCATCGATTGTTACCAATTCCCAGTCGTGCTCAGCGGCTACACGCGCTGCAAGAGATGTTTTACCAATCCCCGTTTCACCCACGAGCAAAGGTACTTGATTCGCAGCAAGCACTAACTCTACGCTTGCCATTGTATCTATAAAGTTCATTGTATCTCCGTTCTAATATTTCAAATATTCACTAACTGCAATCTTCTTAACAGCTCGAGTTCCATAAGCATCTATAAGTGACAATAGATCGATAGGCCATTTAGATTGACGTCCACCGATAGCTTTATTGTTGATCAATTCACGAATATAGTCCTCATCAACTGTATCACTAGTGATAGCGCTAATAATGATTGATTTAATCTCGTCTACAGTGACGCCTAAATTATTTGGTATATATCCTAGTGTAGCAGCACTTACACTGAATAGGTGTAATGCCAAATCTTTAGTAAGCTTTGTGATTTGTCGCATTGCCTGTGGATCTTGTTTTACTGCTGCTTCTAGAACCGCTACGCTAGGCTCATCAATATAACGCAAGGCCAAGTAATTTTCTTTAACAGCTTGCAATTGTACGGATTCGCTGGGCTCCTTAATGTATTGCAACGCATCATAGTTGGCCTTTACAGCTTCCAGCTGTAGTTCTTCTGATGGATTTGAGATATAGCGTATAGCCCATCCAGATTGAGCGAGTGCTTGCTTAACAATCGTATCAGATGGATTATCGATATATTCTAAAACAGCCCAGTCCTTTTCTACCAGTGTCTGTAATAAATCTTCTGTAGGATTTTCCACGAATTGTATGGCTCGTGGTGATTGTGAAAGCGCCGTTTCAATAACCTTTCTAGTAGGTTCTTTAATATATTGCAACAACATGCCATTTTGGGCTACGCAAGTAAGTTGCATTGCTTCTGTAGGATTAGGAATATTCCTAACTCCATGTGGATTATTGGTCAGCGCCGTTATATATTGTTCTTCTGTCATACTAACCTTCATTTCTATTTAAAAAGGCCATACGAACACGTATGACCTATACTGAATTCTATTTTTATTGTATCACATTTTTTCGATATAATTATATTTCTTTCGTATACTTACTACACCGTTAACGCATCTAAATCAGAATTATTCCCAATTACTAATAATTTATCCGATGCTGAAAGAATTGTAGTCGGATTTGGCGGAACTTCTAATTCCTCACCTCGTCTAATTCCTACTGCATTAAGATTGTATTTCTCACGCAAATTAGAGTCCTTTAAGCAAGATCCAACCATAAATTGAGGCATAACAACCTCAATGAGACTAATATTTTTAGAAAGCTGTAAATAATCCATCACATGCTCTCTAGTTAATGATTGCGCCAACCGTTCTGCCACATCATATTCTGGATAAATCACCATATCGACGCCCATCTTCTTTAGCATCTTACCTTGAAGACCATTCTCCGCTTTAGAAACTACATATGGCATATTCATTTCTTTCAACAACATAGATGTCATGAGATTGGCTTGTATATTGTCACCAATAGCTACGATAACAATATCAAATTGACTCAAAGCCAATGCTTTGATCGCCTCTTCATCAGTCGTATCTGCCACAATGGCATGTGTTACATAAGGGGAAACCTTTTGTACGATTTCTGGATTAATATCTACACCTAATACTTCATGGTTCATAGAGGCTAACATCTTTGCGATGGTTGTCCCAAATTGGCCTAGGCCAATAACAGCAATTGTTTTATATTTCATAGTATATCTCCTGATATATTAATTATTATGCAATTATAACAATACATTCTCTTCTGCATAACCAATTGGCTTAGTCGGTGCAGTTCTGAGCGCCCATGTACCGATAACAGTCATAACACCTACACGTCCTGTAAACATGACGAGCATCAAAACCCATTTACTACTTTCAGATAGATTAGGCGTAATCCCTGTGGTAAGTCCTACGGTACCAAAGGCAGATGTAACCTCGAATAATAAACGAATAAAATCGTAAGGCTCATCCCAAGCCAAATAACATGTGGCTAGTAATACGAGAAGAATGGATAAAAAGATGATCCCATTTGCTTTCAGTACAGTTACTAACGAAATGCGCCGTTCAAAAATTTCTGTATCTGGTCGGTTGTTAAACAATGTACAGGATGAAAGAATCGCTACTGCTACGGTGCTAATTTTTACGCCCCCACCAGTAGAGTTTGGGCCGGCACCTATAAACATAAGAATGATAGTGACAAATAAGGTAATTGGATGTAATGCATTATAATCAACCGTCGCAATACCTGCTGTACGAGGTGTAATGGCTTGGAACAAAGAAGCCATGATTTTATTCCATATTGGTAACGGTCCAAAGGTTTTAGGGTTAGACCATTCAACACCTAAGAAAATGATGGCACCTAAGAAAATTAAGAATATGGTACCAACAAGCATGATTTTGGTATGTAATTTTAAATCCACAAATCGTCGTACCTTTCGGTGTGACCATATATCAAAGGCTGCTAGGTACCCAAAACCACCGATAACAATAAGAGCCATTGTATTAATATTAAATAATACATCCCCTACCATGGCATATGGTAGATCATTGTCAAAAAATACAAAGCCTGCATTGCAGAAGGTAGAGATGGCTTGCATAATTCCTGTATACAATGCAGCGTGCCCAATATAGGGATATAGCTGAATCGTATAAATTATGCCGCCAATAATTTCAATGGCAAAGGTATACCAGGTTAATTTTTTCGTAATATGTAATAGCCCTGTCATTCCCTCTTGTCCCACATCTTCTGACAATAGCAACCGATTTTTTAGGCCTACCCGTTTACCTAAAAGCAAGGCAATGATAGTTGTAAAAGAGACAATCCCCAGTCCACCGAGCTGAATCAGTATGACCATAACAATTTTGCCAAATAGAGACCAATGATAATACGTATCTACTGTAGCAAGTCCAGTTACGGAAACACAGGAGACCGCCGTAAAGGCCGCGTCTACAAGTGCTGTTGTTTGCCCATGAGCACTTGAAATAGGCAACATAAGCAACATCGTGCCTATAAACATAACCCCTAAAAAGCTAAGCGCTAATAATCGATAGGGATTTTGTTGCATATATCGTTGTACATTAGAATGTGAAATATCATGCCACATACGACCTTACTCCAATCCCATTAGTTTATGAACTTGTTCTAGGCTCGGCAAAGGACTGCGCCCGCCAATACCTAGTGTATTTAAAGACGCTACAGCAGACGCAAAGGTAGCCACTTTTTCCAAGTCACTATGGGCACAGCCTTTAAGTAACTCAATAGCACATAAAGAGGTATCACCTTGAACCGCATTCGTCGAACTTACTTTAGCACTCTCACTATGTAAAATATTAGAAAGTTTAGCTAAAAAAGCTCCATGGAAACTATCCCCTGCCCCTGTTGTATCAACGACAGAGTCTTGAGGAAACGGCTTACAACAATAGGCAGTGCCATCAGGCCATACAAAATAACTACCATTAGCTCCATCTGTAACACCAGCTATGATAGCACCGCGGTCGTGAATGATGCGACAAGCCTCTTCTAGATTAGTAGTACCTGTATATTTCTCAGCGTAGTCACGAGCAACGATAACAATATGACTATCTTCCGTGATTGGCTTCATCTCTTCATCGTAGCGCTGTGCACCACCGTCGAGGGAAATAATGGTACCCACATCCTTTGCTACATCCATAGCAGCGCGCATGAGTGTTCTATGACGTCCATTAATATGCAAAATCATAGAATCATTAATTAACCGTTTATGAGAATCTAAAAATTTTGGTTCCACAGCTGTAGAGCGTTCGAAAAACACGGCCCGTTCCCCTGTACTATGTTTAACGAGAATCGTTGCTACACCGCTCTTAGCACCACATTCCACTTGGATGGCATCTGTATTTACATTGTATTTTTCAAAGTCATCTAAAATATGACGCCCTACCATATCATCGCCAATGCTATCAATCATAGCGGTACGGGCACCATATTTACCGGCTACTGCTAACGCTGTTGCTACAGGACCACCACCATCTGTAGTAGATGAAACAACTTGCTGTACCTCCCGGCCTGTTGGATAATGATCCACTACGATAAATCGATCTAGCGTACTAGCCCCAATGCCTACGATATCTATATTTTTTTGAGGAAACATACTTATACTACCCTCCCAAAGGCATATCCATAAGATAGCCAATTTTCTTATTAGTGATTCATATAATTACAGAATACATTTCGTTCTATAAAAAGTAAACCCCAGACTAATGTCTAGGGTTTCTCTGTACTACAAAGAGTACTATATGTCACGTACTATGTCTCGTTTAGTATATGTTGTTATTGGAAAGGGTTGTTAGATTCAAGGTGTAATATAAATTTAAGACATCATACGTTCCATCATATATTCAATTTCGTCAGCACTCAAATTGTACATAGCTTGGACCATTCGATTTGCTGACTCACCAGAAGCACCACTTTTGGCGATTTCTGCTTTTGCTTTTGCAATGAGAGCTTCCTTGCGTTGTGCTTCTGACTCCTCATCAGTTGGTACCGAAATATTAGCTTTACCTTGGCCAATGCCACGTACCTCTTGATTAGGATTATCTTTAGACGTTGTTTTAGTATCTTGAGCAGCCACAGCCTCCATAGCGAAGGAGTTTTTACCTGTCATGATATACTCTACAGCCTCTAATGTACTTTGTGTAAGATTTACTGTCCAGAATTCACCGGCTGCAGTCAACTTATAAAGCAAACCATTGTAAGCTACGAGACCACGTTTTTCCCATAATTTATAAAGCCAGTTTAATTCATCTAGTTTTGCATCTAATTCAGTTAAGCTCTTAATATTGAGAAAACCTTGTTCAAGCTGGCTTACCACTTGATTTACGATAGGTTGTAAATCACTTTGCTTCATGAGCGCCATAAATGGTTTTTCACCGCGGCTAACCATATCTTCGTATGGTTTTAACGCACGATGTAACATCATGCCGTACCCATCGACATTACCACCGGCACCACTGCCGAATGGAAACATAGGAACACCAGCTTTAGCTAAGATATTATACAAGCTACGTTCACGGTTGTTCGCACTCCAATGAGCCGCGCTTAATCGGCGATAGGAGCGCTCATCAAGGTACTTGCGACCGAATTCGAACATATCCCCTTGCATAGCCGTTGTCGCAGCAGCTGGCACCTTACCTTTTGCAATATCTTTATTAAGATCACTGCCATCAAATACGTTTAATTGATATAGGTCAGCACCATCTACGCCAGAGCTTACTAGATCAGCCAAATCTTGTTCCCAAACCTCCATCGTTTGACCTGGTAAACCGTAAATTAAATCGATAACAACGGAACATTGTCCATAGGCTTTTAATGCAGCTAACCGTTCTAATACGGTTTCTTTTGTATCTAAACGTCCCACCATTTGGCGTACCTCTGTGTTGAAAGATTGTACCCCAATGGACATACGGTTAACGCCATTTGTCATCCATACGTCGAGATTTTCAGGAATCAAATCGTGAATACGACCTTCTAAAGTCAATTCATAATCATTAGCTAATGGCAAATACTCTTTAATGGCTTTCAACAATCTTTTAGAGTTTGCTGGAGATAATGATGTTGGCGTACCACCACCGATAAACAAGGCGTGGATCAAACCATCTTTTAATCTAGGACGTTCACTAGCCAGTTTTAATTCGCTAATAAGACCATCAATATATTGGTCTTCTACGCTTTGACTCGTACCATTTTGGAAGAAGCCACAGTATGTGCATTTGGTCTTACAAAATGGAATGTGAATATAGGCGCATTGCATTTCACCTTTTTTAGGTGTGCCATTCATTAAGGTATCCCAAACAGCTTGTGTTTCCTTTGGAGAAACTAAAATACCATTGAGGCCTGCATGAACAACGCGTTTATGAGGAAATGCACCACTCATCGGATTATCACAGTCTAAACCTAGTTGTAGATTGCGTTGCTTCTCCGGAATGGATTCAAAGAAACTTGCTAAACTCATACTCCAATCCCCTTTCAGTTTAGGCTTGCAACTTTGCAAGTACAGATTTTGTAAATTCTTTTGCATTTGCAAAGTCTTGTTCATCTGGATGTGTCTCAGCCGCTTTATGTAATGCATCGCGTTCAGGACTTTGACCATGAGCCGATCCAGGTGGGAACATTTTATACATCATTTCGATGACTTTAGGATCGATTTTACCTTGGCATACGAAGCCATCTACAAGGGATTCCTTGTTTTGTAATAACTCTGATGCTTTTTCGATACTTTCACGAGCATGATCGGAATCTGCATACATACCTAAGGTAGCAAAGAATACGATATTAGGATTTTTCAAGGTTTCAATCAATTTTGCAGCCTCTTTATTCGCTGTACCACGGTCTACCCAGAAGCCTACAAATACTGTATCATAATCAGCTAAATTCTCAGGCGCTTCTTTTACAGGAACGCAAGGTGTACCTTCAGGCATTACAGAAGCCATTGCTTCTGCAACACTTTTTGTATTTCCCGTGAGTGAAGAATATAAAATAATTGATTTCATAATTAGCTCCTTTAATTCTTGGATGAGTATATTACTAAAATAGATCTATTACATAGATACTTTTATTCCTCCTCATCATCAGAGGATTCGTGACCTCTAAACTCAACTGGTACCTTGATATCGATATCTTCGCCTGTTGGATTTTTATATGGTGTTGCGGCCACTACGGCAGACATTGCCGCATCATTGAATATTTCATTTGTAGAAGATACAATACTTTGACCAATAAGGTTGCCATTTGTATCTAATGTAACTTGTACAGTTACATCACCTTGTAACTTTCTTTTTAAAGCCATTGAAGGCATTTGTGCATTATTTTGCACTCTTACACGGAATCCTTCCGTATCAAAGGCAGCTTTCACCGTACCATGACCATCACCTTTACCAGGGCCGTCACCGTTACCATTCCCCTGACCTTGACCATCGCCATTACCAGTGCCAACACCTGTACCGTTACCACCGCCAGAGCCGCCACCTGTACCAGGGCCGGAACCACCTGCAGAATTATCACCAGAGGTATTACCTTTATGTTCGCCCCCTTTTTGGGGTACATCTACTGCATCAGGAATATCTGTTGCAGTAGATGGATCTATATTCGCTACAACAGCCTTTGTTCTTGCCGCCACTTCATCTGCTGACAACGGTTTTGGGAATAGGTCAGACCTGTTCCCTCCACCTCCACCAGCATGACCGCTGCCGCCATCATCGAGTACACTCTGTGTGAGGTCGATCTCATACGTTTCCATATCTTGAATTGCTGGAACCACTACGAAAAAGATTACGGCAACAAAGAGAGCAATGAGATGAACTATGGCGGATATAATGGCTGCTTTTTTCCATGATATGCCTAGTCCCATAGTTATCCTTTCTGTTCGGCTGCAATAGCCAAGCGTTTAACGCCAGATTGTTTTAACATATCCATAATCGCTACAACTTGACCATGAGCAGCGCGTTTGTCAGCTTGTAAAATAACGCTAGCATTTGGATTTTCTTGAATGCGCTGTTTAACCATGGCTTCAGCATCATCAATGCTCATTGGCTTATTATCAATTGTAATATGTCCTTCTGCATCTAATGTAAGTACTACAGGTAATTGAGCCGGTGCAGAGGCACTTGTAGCTTGTGGTAATTGCACAGATAACGCCTTTTGAGCAACTGTTTGCAAGCTGTTCATCATGAAGAATACCAACAAGAAGAAGATAATATCAATCATTGGGATAATCATGAATTCAGGCTTTGTTTTCATACGAAAGCTTTGTAGGTTCATAATTAATTCCACCCTTCTCGCTTAGCACTAACGATGTTCACACACATACTTTCGATTTGATTAATAATGGAATCTAAACGATGGCTAAAGAATGTGTACACAATAAATGCCATGATGGCTACACACAAACCAGACGCTGTGGCAATAAGGGCTTCACCAACGCCACCAGTAATAGCAGATGCACCAGCACCAGCATCGAGAATACTAAAGGAACCAATCATACCTGTAACAGTACCAAGTAAGCCTAATAGTGGAGAGATTGTAACAGTAGCGCTTAGGTAATCCATATATTTACGGAAACCAACCGCATCAACCCCCATTTGATCAGCAAAGGCTGTTTTCATTGCTTCTTCACTAGATGCATTATGGAGACCAGCTTCTGCAATACGGCTCGCAATAGATGGATTTTCTTTAATAACCTTATCAATCTCATCCCATTTTTGTAATTTTGCTAGCTCATTTACTGCATGTGTAACAACGAATGTCTTACCTGCATACTTATGATAAAAGAAAGCCCGTTCTACAGCGATAGCGATAACCATGAAAGACAAGAGTAACAATGGATACATTACATACCCGCCAC
>OJUJ01000302.1_pt1 | contig 13518 bp, 5 predicted proteins | sample 1599951 | NCBI WGS metagenome assembly OJUJ01 (sample SAMN04436643, study PRJEB24849) | human gut metagenome | biome: human gut; feature: NICU; material: stool | host: Homo sapiens | place: USA: Saint Louis, MO | collected 2010-04-07 | reverse complement strand
AGAGGACTACAGCAATGGGATCTGAAATCAGTAAAAAAGATATCACCCGTCTGGGTAAGTAAAGCAGAGCAGCCTATACAGGGGACTAGGGTAAAACAAGTTCATAGTGAAAGTACGGTCGCCTTATCTGACGACTCAGATACATTCCATGTTAATTCGTCTCATACTCCAGATCATGTCATCGGTCAGGGCGGATTGGAGATGCCGGACTCCACAGATAAAAAGACGACTCGTTATTCCGATACGGATGCAGTCAACTCTGCGTTGCAGGCGGTGGTTATGACTGGTGTTCATTCCGCAATGCACGGATCGAAGGCAAAACCGTGGATGCAGAGAACCGTCGTGTCATTGCGCTTTCAGAAAAACTGGAAGCCCTTGTACGGTGTGGAAACATTGCAACCACTAGGTTACTATGATGAGACATCTCGTCATGTGTGGTTTACACAGGAGAGGTTGGCGAATGCAGCGGATACAGGAACGACGGCGAATGTGGGTATCGGCTATCGCCGAATCGCAGCGAACGATGACCATTATTACGGTGGTAATCTGTTTTATGACCATCGGTTCAGAGGTAATCACAGTCGCATGAGTGTCGGGCTGGAGTATGTATCGGGTATCGGTGCATTTCGCATGAACTGGTATCGCGGTGTGTCCAGCGAGCGTTCCCTTGACGGTGCGACACGCTTGGAGAGCGTGTCTAACGGATATACTGCGGAATATGGGACTAGCTTTAAGAATGCCCGTTGGGCGCGCGTGTACATGGAAGCCTATCGTTGGCAGTTGCGGCGTAGTGAGGATAAGCATGGCTTGCGTATCGGTACGGAGTTGCAGCTCACGCCGAGGATTTCCGTGGACATGGGCTATAATAAGCCCGAGCATGAGCATGGCAGTCCGTACGGAAAAATCATGTTCCGCCTAGCCGGGGTTGATACGGCATGGTTTGGTGGTAACCATCGATCGGATGCAAAAGCATCGGTTCGTGCGAATATGCTAGAAAATGTGCGCCGCCAACATACGGTGCACGTTGATTGATAGATTGATATATATATATTTATTATTTTGATAAAAGTAGCATAAGAATCCATATTTATTTTTTAGATAAAAGCAACATAGGGAGCTGTTTTATCATATCAGATGATTGTCATCTGATATGATAAAACAGTTCCTTTTTTTATACATTAATTCATAAAAATTTATTTTGTTTACAAAATAGAAAAAGAGTGGCACAATATTCATGAAAATATAATGAAGAATAAGTTACACGTGGAATTCATTAGGGATTGGAGAGGATAAAATGAGCAAGCGTAAACTTATATTATCGGTGTTGATTAATGGTGTGTTGTTATCGAGCCTATATGTGGCCGGAGCGGTGGATGTGGCACCGGGTAGCGGTAACGGTGTAGCCATCGGTACGGGTAGCAATGCACCAAAGGCGGAAAACGTAGCCATTGGTAAAGGGGCTACTATAGAGTATTCGGGTGGTGTCGGACAGCCGTCCACAGGTGATATTGTAATTGGTGGAAAGGCACATATTAATAATTATATTGATCAAGGTGGCGGCATTGCCATAGGTGCGAATTCATTCGTCGAAAATATGGTAGGCGGAATGGAAAGAGCGTTTGATTTTAATCAGGCTGGATACAAAAATCTTTTTGGTATACCTTTCGGGCTCCCAAAAAATCCTGAAAAGATGGTAACCGGAATGGCTATTGGTCAAAACACCTATGCTCGTTCTGGCAGTATTATGTTGGGGACCCATAATTATAAAGGAAAATTAGGTGATGTGGATGTAGATAGTTCTAATACCAAAAATAATAATGGACATTTATTTTCCACAACTATAGGAGCGAATAGTTATTCTAATGGTTTGTTTTCTTCTATTGTAGGGGCTTATTCGATTGCCTCTTCAGGTTATCCTACCACTACCGCTGATGCCACTAAGAATTTTGGTGCTACTATTACAGGGTCTTTAAATAGTATTGAATCGACAAGTGCTAGCTCTCAATACTCTGGGGTTGCAAATAGTATCGTAGGCACTGCCAATCGAACCTTTAACTCCAATGGATCTCTCGTATTTGGTGCTGGGAATGAAATAACGAATTCTGTAACCAGTATTTCAGCGCCAAGTTCGGGCGGTAATTCCGCTAAGGAATTATCTGAGAAATTACGTTCCGCTGTCAAAAATTCTAATGGTGGCGGTTCTACTATGGCATTTGGTAGCGGTAATAAGGCGGATTATACACTTCGCTCTGCACTTATGGGTGTAAATAACACATTGACTGGCTCTCAAGGCAAAGAAAGTAAGAATACCATGTTAACGGGCTTTCACAATACGGCGGATAAGGTGTCCAATACGACCGTAATAGGGTCTGAAAATACGGTGACTAATTCTAAGAACAGTCTTGTGATGGGGGATAATCGTGAGGTGAAAGATGCGAATCATGCAGTTCTCATTGGTTCCACAGACAGCAAGACTACGACATCTGTTAATAATGCGGTCGCTGTCGGACATAATACGAATGTAACCGTAGAGGGCGGCGTTGCATTGGGCAGTGAATCGAAGGCTACTGTGGCAGCTGGATCCGTTGGGTATGATCCGAGTACAAAGGCACAGTCCACGAATACGGATTCTACGTGGAAGGCGACTAAATCGGCCGTATCTGTCGGTGATGCAAATAACAATATTACGCGTCAGATTACATCCGTAGCAGCCGGCACAAAGGATACGGATGCGGTGAATGTGGCACAGCTCAAAAAGTTGCAAAATCAAGTGAATGCGAACGGCTCCACTACCGTCAGTGCAGGTAAACATATTAATGTGACAACTACGACGAACGGAACTACTAAAGATTATAAGGTAAGTCTATCTGATGATATAACGAATCAGATTACAAATAACACGACAAACATTAACAATATACAAGGTGATGTGACCAATATTAAAAAGAATGTAACCAATATTCAGGGTGACATTACTAATATCAAGCAGGATGTAACGAATATGGGGCGGAATGTAGCTCGCCTCGATAAAAAGGTTAACAAATCTGTGGCCGGAGCGGCTGCACTTGCCGCCTTGCATCCGTTGGATTTCGATCCTGATGCAAAATGGGACTTTGCTGCTGGTTATGGCCACTATCATGACGGCAACGCCGCTGCATTGGGGGCTTTTTACAGACCGAATGAGGACTTGCAGTTTAGCGTAGGATCTACTGTTGGTAATGGCGAAACCGTTGTAAATGCAGGTATGTCTGTGAAAGTAGGTGCTCACAGTAATGTATCCCGTTCTCGTGTAGCTATCGGTAAGGAAGTTTTGGAACTTAAGAAAACTGTAGCGGTACAAAATGCGCAGATTCAAAAGTTGACTGCTCTTTTGACTGGCCTGGCTGGAACAAATATGAAAGCAGACCACAGCACATTATTCCCTGATGTGCCGAATAATCACTGGGCATATGCGGCGGTTAGCGATCTATCTCGACGGGGTCTTGTGGAAGGCTATCCTGATGGTACATTCGGAGGGGATCGTATGTTGACCCGTTATGAATTTGCTCAAATTGTGTACCGAGCTATTCAAAACGGTGTTGCTGTCGATGATCGACTTGTATCTGAATTTGGTCCTGAAATGGCGTTATTCCGTGTGGATACTATTGCCAAGAACCATGAAGGACAACCGACTATTGAACGTGTAAGGGTTAATAAAAAATAGAATATATATGATTTATATTGTGAAAGCCGAGGCTCTAGGGCCTCGGCTTTTTCGTGTACCTGTAGGTGATAATTTTTCTGTATATAAAATTATCTTATCTATGAAAGTACTAAACTGAAAAGTCTAAAAATATGAAATTGATTACGTAATTACAATAATCGTTATATTCCGATATGTGGATTTATCGTAAATTTTAATAGGAAAGATGAAGATTTTATTTCTTAAAATTAAAAAGTATTAAAATAGAAATAAATAAATGACAAAAATGAAGAAAAGATGAAAAAGTTGTTTACAAGATAGAAATTTTTTGATATTGTATTGCCGTGGATGAGTATATGATGAAGAATCATGAATAATTATAGTATTCAGATCGTAATTTGGAATACTAATTTTTGGTGTAAGATGTGTTGATGATAATTAATCTTTATACTTCTTCTTTTTATTATCTTTGCAATATTATGCAACACAAGTGGTGTGTTTTACTGAGTTTTCGGTAAGAAAGGATAATCATGAATCGAATTTATAATGTTATTTGGAGTAAAACAAAAAAATGCTACGTTGTAGTATCTGAAATTGTAAAAACAGGTGGCGGTAAGGTGAAATCCGTACAAAACGGTACAACCTGGGCACGCATGAGTGCGATTATGGCGGTGGCTGCATTATTAATGGGTGGTAATATTACTACAGTTAATGCTGCTACATATACTGCTATGACGATTAATGATGTAAATGGCGCTGGTTATGCTACTGGTAATGTAGTTTATAGTGAAGGTAGTTATTTATATAACTATCAAAATCCTGGAAACTTGACACCATTTGATAATAGTCATTTGTACAATGGTACAGATAGAGGTAACTATACAGAAAATAGCTTTGCCGGCATTGCTATCGGTAAAAATACAAATATTCAGGAAACTGGTAATCCAACTTATTATTCCGGCTTAGCTATCGGTAACTATGCTCAGGCTACAGGTGGTATTTCCTTTGCACTAGGTCATTATGCACAAGCTTTATCCCCATCTGCCATGGCTCTTGGTACAGCCACAAAGGCGAGTGGATTTAACTCCTTGGCTATGATGCGTCAATCTGCTGCAGAAGGTGAGTTCTCTACAGCATTGGGTACTGCATCTTGGGCAAAGGGTAATGGTAGTTTTGCCATGGGTTACTCCGCTACAGCAAAAGCGGATCAATCCATTGCAATCGGTGCGGCAGAAACTATAAAATTACCTGGTCAACAACATGGTACTCCAAGTGCTAAATATAATGGCGATGGTAATACCGTAACAGAAGGGGCTCGTTCTCTTGCTTTCGGTACAAAAGCTCGTACTGCAGTTGGTGCAGATGATTCTATGGCATTCGGTTCTTCATCCAGTACTGGTGGCGCCAATGCGGTAGCCATGGGTTATAGTGCTAATGCTAGTGCAGAGAATGCCTTTGCCATCGGTAATACGGCGCAATCATCCGCACAAAATGCCGTGGCAATGGGTAAAAGTGCAAATGCAAGTGGTGTAAGCAGCTTTGCTATGGGTAGTAGTTCTAATGCTGCTGGTGCTGATGCTATTGCTATGGGTAGTTCTTCTCAAGCAAAATTATCCAACTCCATCGCATTAGGCGGTAATGCAAAATCCTTGGGTGCTGATGCGCTTGCACTTGGCGGTGCGGCGAATGCCTCTAAAGATGGTGCCATTGCAATCGGTAAAGAAGCAAAAGCAAACAATACTAATACGACAGCTATCGGTCTTGGTGCAACTGTTACAGGTACTAACTCCATGGCTATCGGTACAAATGCCGTTGCAGAATCCAATAACTCCTTGGCATTGGGTACTGGTACGGAAGTAAGAGGTGCCTTGGTTAATGGTTTCTCTGCTTTCACTAACCAACAAAATAACAATGTTGCAAACGGTGTAGTTGCGGTAGGTAACGTAGGTTCTGAACGCCGTATCATCAACGTAGCAGGCGGTGAAAACGATACTGACGCAACAAATGTAAAACAATTAAAATTTGTAAACAGTAACTTGGCAAAATCCATCGCAGGTCCTACTTATACGGGCTATGAAGCGAATGGTTCTACATATAAAGCGCCTGATTTCAATATCAAGAACAGCACATACCATACGGTAAAAGAAGCTGTTGAAGCGGCGCAAACGAATTTCTTTAGTGCTAAAGGCACATCTGCCGATGCGAACTACGATAACACAGGTGCTACAGGCAATAACGCGACAGCAGCCGGTGTACGTACTTCTGCAGCAGGTAACTTTGCTACAGCTGTCGGGGCTGATGCGACTGCAGCTAATGCGAACAGCACAGCGATCGGTTATAAAGCTAAATCCAGCGTAGATGACGGCGTTGCATTGGGTGCGAATTCCGTTGCTTCCGTTGCGTCCGGTAAAGCAGGTTATAATGTTAAAACTGTAGACAGCCGTACAAACGGATATAGCGGATTGACAGGTGCTGCGTTGACATCCACTATGGGTGCGGTGTCCCTAGGTGACGGTGGTACAAAAACTCGTCAAATCACAAACGTGGCTGCAGGTACTGCGGATACTGATGCTGTTAACGTGGCACAATTGCGCAATGTTAACTTGAAAGTAGCCGGTAACAGCGGTAACAATGACGTTTTATTGGACAATCAAACATTGACTGTAAAAGGCGATGGTTCTTATGTTACGACATCTGTTAACAACCAAACAATTGATGTGACGTTGACTGATGCAACTAAGAACAAGATTGACAATGCGGCAAATAAAGACTTGTCCAACATTACGGACGGCGGTAAATCTGTTATTCGTAATGAAGCGCAAAAAGCAGTTAAAGTTGTTGCTGGTAAAAACACAACGATTACAGAAGGTACTGACGGTACATATAAAACATATAAAGTTGACGTAGATGCTCCTGACTATCAATTAGTTGAAAACAGCAGTGCTGCTGATAAAGCTTACACTGTATCTGGCAATAAAGTTGACTTGACTGTACAAGATGCTAAAAATCCTGCGAATAAGAAAACTGTAACTATCAAGGATATTGCATCCAAAACAGAACTTGATGATACAAAAACGGAGCTTATCAATAAAGGCTTGAAATTCGATGCTGATAATGGCGGCGAAAAAACAAATAAATTAGGCTCCAAGGTAACAGTAGCTGGTGATGGTACTAACATCGACACTACAATTACACAAACTGGCGACGATACAACAATTAAGGTTGCATTGGGTCAAGACATCAATGTTAATACAGTAACTGCTACAAAAACTGTAAAAGCTGGTACTGCTACTATGGGTAACCAAGCTGTAACAGACAATAAGTCAGCTACTCAAAATGGTAACTTTGTATCCGGTTTGGACAATAAAAATTGGACATTAACTGATCCTGCCTTCGTGTCCGGACGTGCGGCAACAGAAGATCAACTTAAAATTGTCAGCGATGCTGTAAAAGCGGCTAATGCGGCTAACGCAAGTGCTTCTGATTATCGTTTAATCGCTAATCCGAACAACGCGGCAGACGGTTCCTATAAGGTTGAAAACAATCAAGTAGACTTGAAGGTAAAAGACGAAAAATCCAGTGACGTTAAAACTGTAACGATTAAGGATATTGCGTCCAAAACTGAACTAGATAATGTAAAAGATCGTTCCGTAAAATATGACGGTAACACAGGCCATGACACAGTAACATTGGAAGGTCCTAACGGTACAAAAATTACTAACTTGAAAGATGGTAACGTAGCGGCCGGTTCCAAAGATGCTGTAAACGGCGGTCAATTACACGATGCTAAAAACGAATTAAATAATAATATTACTAATGCGAAAACAGACCTTATCAACATGGGTCTTAAATTCGATGCCAATGTAGGCGGCGTACAAACTAACAAATTAGGATCTACTGTTACAATTCAAGGTGAAGGCACTGCAGCTGACGCTGACTACAGTGGTGAAAACCTTAAAACTTTCATCAAACAAGATGCGGCAACAGGCAATACGACTATCGACGTGAAGATGAATAAAAACCTTAAAGCTGAATCTGTGAAGGTTGGCAAAAATGGTAAGGATGGCGTATCTATTACAGGTCCTGACACAGCGAACGGTACAGATGGCAAGGTAGCTGTTACTGACAAAAATGGTAAAGAAGCAGTTTCTATTTCCGGTAAGGATGGCGTAGGCCACATCGGCTTGACAGGCCCTGCCGGAACAAACGGCGTGAACGGTACTAATGGTATCGACTTGTCCGTAAAACCTGGTTACGATGATCCTGCTACTGGCGTTAAAGGCGAAAAAGGTGTAGACGGTACAAACGGTCTTACACGTATCGTTTACAAAGACGGCAACGGCGAACACCAAGTTGCGACTATGGAGGACGGTTTACAATTCACTGGTAACAATTCTGGTACTGTGAATAAACAAAAATTGAATTCCTTGGTGAAAGTACAAGGTGAAGGCGTAACTGAAGCTGAATCTGCAGCGTTCAAGAGCGCAGCCGGCAATATCAACGTAAAAGCTGATGGCACTAACAAATTGGAACTTCAATTGGCGAAAGACCTTAAAAATCTTGATTCCGTAACGGCTGCTAAGACTGTGAAAGCAGGCGGTGCTACTATGGGTAGTCAAACTGTTAACAACGCGGCCGGCGACAGCGAAACAGGCAACTATGTAACAGGTCTTGATAATAAAGATTGGGATGCAGATAAGATTGTATCCGGTCGTGCGGCAACAGAAGATCAGTTGAAAAAAGCGTTGGATGCTCAAAGTGCTAACTCCACTGATTATCGTTTGATCAGAAATCAAGCAGCAGGCTCCAATGGAGACTACACTGTGGATGCGAACGGCGATGTAGCGTTGACTGTACAAGATAAGAATCATCCAGATAAAACAGAAACCGTTACCATCAAAGACGTTGCTTCTAAATCCAAACTTGATAAATTGAATGACCGCGCTGTTAAGTATGATTTGGATCCTACTGGTAATCCTGATAAATCCAAGGTAACTTACGAAGGTCCTGCATATAACAATAAGCAAGGCGGTACTCACGTAACGAATGTGGCATATGCTACAGGCAACGATGGTAGCGAAGCGGTTAATGTAGACTACTTAAATGACAAAATCAAAGATAGTGCAGACGCATTGACTAATAAAGGTTTGAAATTCGATGCTAATCAAGGCGGAGAAAAAACTAATAAGCTTGGCTCTAAAGTGACTATTAAAGGTGAAGGCACGGCAGCTGACGAAGATTACAGCGGCGAAAACCTTAAAACTTTCATCACACAAGACCAAACATCTGGTGATACAACTATCAACGTAAAGATGAATAAAAACCTTAAAGCTGAATCCGTGAAAGTTGGCAAAGACGGTAAGAACGGCGTGTCCATTACAGGTCCTGATAACGGTACAGACGGCAAGGTAGCTGTGACTGGTAAGGACGGTAAAGAAGCTGTATCTATTTCTGGTAAAGACGGCGTAGGTCACATCGGTCTTAACGGTAAAGACGGCCATAGCGCTGACATTTCTGTTGAAAAAGGTGATCCAGACCTCAACGGTAACGAAATCACTCGTATCAAATACACTGATGAAAAGGGTAAGACACATCAAGTGGCAACCAAAGATGACGGTATGGCATATGGTGGTGACAACGGCGACGTTATCAAGAAAAAACTTAATGAACAATTGGACATTAAGGGCGGCGTAACAAACGAAGATGATTTGACTGAAAACAATATTGGTGTTATCAGCAAAAATAATATCCTCAATGTTCGTTTGGCAAAAGACCTTAAAGACTTGAACTCCATTACTTTCAACAACGGAGCTAATGGTGCAAATGGTAAAACCGTTGTAAACGGCGAAGGCATGACTATTAAAGATGCAGCAGGTAATCCGTTGACAGCTGTTACAAAAGACGGCGTGAAGATTACTGATGGTCCTTCCATGACGAAAGACGGCATCGATGCAGCTGATAAGAAGATCACTAATGTAGCTGATGGTACTATTGGCGCTGGTAGCAAGGACGCTGTAAACGGCGGTCAATTGCATACAGCTATTGAAGACATCAAATCCACAGGCTTCGGTCTTAAAGCAGAAGACGGTAACTCCGTGAAGAAACCTCTTGGCGAAACAATTGACCTAAAAGGTGACGGTAATATCAAAACTTCTGTTGATAACGGTGCTATCAAGATGGCCTTGAACGATAAGATCACTCTTGGTCAAGACCCAGCAAAACAAGTTAAGATTGACGGTTCCGAAGGTACTGTTACAGCCGGCAATGGCGATAAAGAAGTTAAGTTGGATGGCTCTGCAGGAACGATTACAGCCGGTAAAGGTGATAATCAAGTTAAAATCGACGGCAACGACGGTTCTGTAACGGCAAATACTGTGAAAGCCGGTGACGTAGTTGTAGGTAAGCAAACTTCCGACGGTAAAGAAGGCAACTTCGTAACAGGTTTGGATAACAAAACTTGGGATCCTGAAAACCCTGTAGCTGTTCCTGGTCGTGCGGCGACAGAAGATCAATTGAAAGCTGTTAATGATGACTTCAACAACAAGGCTAGAACAGGCCGTGTATTCCAAGGTGACCAACTTGGCGATAGCGGTAAAGTGGTTCGTGGATTGGGAGATACTATGAACCTTACTGGTGGTGCTGATGTGAACCGTTTGGCAGATAATAATATCGGTGTTGTGAAAAACGCTGCTGGTGATGGCTATAACATCAAGTTGGCTAAAGACTTGAAAGGTCTTGAGTCCGTAACGACTACGGATGCTGCTGGTAATACAACTGTTATGAACGGTGGCGGTATGACAATTACACCTGCTCAAGGTAATGCTGTAAGTCTTACTAAAGACGGCCTCAATAACGGTGGTAATAGAATTACTAATGTAGGCCCTGGTGTAGATGGTACTGATGCGGTTAACGTAAATCAATTGAGCAGTGCTATGCGTAGCGTGGATGGTAAAATCGCTGATGTAGGTGCTACTAGTGCAGCTATTTCTGGCCTCAAACCATTACAATATGATCCATTGGAACCAACTCAAGTATTGGCTGCTGTAGGTCATTATAAAGGCAGCACCGCTGCAGCTGTAGGCGTGGCGCACTATACTAATGAATCTACAATGTTCCATATGGGCGTATCTCTTGGCGGTCATGACAACATGATTAATGCGGGCGTATCCTACAAATTCGGTACTTCCGATGCGAAGAAAGCGGTTCCTGCACGTTATAAGGCCGGCCCTATCAGCTCCGCGTATGTATTGCAGGATGAAGTGACTGCATTGAAAGCTGAAAATGAACGTATGAAACAACATGATCTAGAGTTAACTGCTAAATACGATCAAGTACAACGCGATAATGAAGAAATGAAAGCTCAAATCGCATTGTTGATGCAACAAGCAGGTCTTACAAAATAATCGAATCTGAATATTCGAGTTTTTCATGGCTCATGTAAGGATTGTGAAAGCCGCCCTTCGGGGGCGGCTCATCATAAGGAGGATGTATGAAATTCAAAAAAATTATGCCTGTATTGACGCTTGCTTGTGTATGTGCAGTTGGTCAGGCGGATGCGGCTCGGGATACTTTGATGATGCCAGAACAACCAGCTGAACCATTAAATGTGATTGAAGCAGAAGTGGCTATTCCTGTACCTAGCGAAGAAGTTCGTGATGTAGTGAATGCCTTCACACAATTCCAATTGGATCAAAAAGATAAATATATCATGGACGACTCTCGCCTTATGAAGGGCCAAGAACGGTACCGCAATAATGCATTGTATTATATGAACGTTCGTCGTAGCTGGTATATTGTGAGCCATCGTTATAAGAAAGACAGCTATGCACGCATGGCGTTAGATCGTTTGTACAATGATTATAAAGACTTCTTTATGGATCGTGTGACTGTGTCTGACGATGAAAAGATGGACTATGCACAACAAATCATCGCTATCTTGGATCGCAATACGGCCAATGTACATGATAATGAATTGCGTTTCTACATGAATGAAATGGTTATCTTTAGCTTGAAAGAAGCTATGAAAGACGGCAACAATCGCGTGAAACCGGTCGATGAAAAAGGTGCTCCTGTGATGGAGGACGCTCATGTGGTTGATCTTCGCACCGCGATTAATGCACCGACAATCCAATAAAATTTAGACCACATAAATTATAAAAGCCGAGGCAGCGATTGCCTCGGCTTTTGTTATTGTCTTTAGACTGGTTCGCGACGTAGTCGCGAATCATAAAACCACCCGTTTTACGGGTGGTTATGATTATTTGTGCAAATTTTATTGTATATGTGATTATACGATTTTGGCGTTTTTATCGTATTCTTCACCACCTGCATCAGGAAGCATACCGTACTCAATAGTCCACAAGTGTTTATATTTTAATGCTTGATTATGTATGCGTTCAATTTGAGTTTCATCTGTGCGAACAACACGGGCTGGAATACCGACCACTAATGAGTTAGGAGGAATTACAGTATTTTCTTTTACTACTGCACCAGCTGCAATAATAGATCCAGAGCCGATATGACAACCACTTAATACAATGGCACCCATGCCAACTAAAACATTATCTTCAATTGTGCTAGCGTGAACGATGGCACCATGGCCGATTGTTACGTAATCGCCAAGAATACATGCTTTATCGTCGTCTACATGTAATACAGAGTTGTCTTGTACATTAGAGTAACGACCTACTACAATCTTGTTTACGTCGCCACGAAGTGCACAGTTTTGCCAAATAGAAGCATATTCTTTAAGTTCTACATCACCAGCAAGTTCTGCACCGGGCATGACGCAACTTTTAGGATCTAATTTTGGATATTTTCCATGAAACGGTAACATATGGTACTCCTAATTCATTAAACAATTTCAAGAAGGCGTTGAGCCTTACGAATAGACATAATAGCTTCGTTCATTACAGATTGAACGATTGTATGAGCTGGCTCAATAGCTACAAGACGATTCAATGCTTGACCGACTTGTACAGCACCATTTACAACATCGCCATCAATAGCAGCGCGTTTATTAGTACCTTGAGACATTTTTGTACGCTCTTCAGGTGTAGTAACACCATCAGTTTCTGCAGCTAGGTAACGAGTCGTGAATTCGTTTTTTAAGCTACGGACACCACCGTGACCAGAGAGAAGACCAGTTACAACAGAATCGGTATCTGTTGCTTTGATAATTGCTTCTTTCATATTTTGATGTGCTTGGCATTCTTCTGCTAATAAGAAGCGAGAACCCATTTGTACACCTTGTGCACCCATTAATAAAGCTGCGGCAAGACCACGACCATCAACGATAGAGCCTGCTACAACAACTGGAATACTGATTTCTGGCAAAATATTTTCCATTAAAGACATTGTTGTTTGGCTACCAATATGACCACCAGCTTCCATACCTTCTACAATCATAGCATCAGCACCAGCTTCTTCAATACGTTTAGCCAATTTAAGGGAAGGTACTACAGGGATAACCTTGATACCAGCCTCTTGGAGCGGTTTGATATATGGTACAGGGTTACCAGCACCGAGAGTTACAAATGCAGGTTTTTCTTCGATAATCACATTTACTAACTCATCTTTATTAGGAGCCATTAACATAAGGTTAACACCGAAAGGTTTATCTGTTAATTCTTTACATGCACGAATTTCATTACGAGTCCATTCAGCATCGCGGCCACCAAGGGCGATAACACCTGTTGCACCAGCATTAGCAACGGCAGCAACTAATTTGTGTTCAGATACCCAAGCCATAGCACCTTGGATAATAGGGTATTCAATTTGTCAACCCGATCCGCGTTCTGCGCGACAACGTGGTTATCTACGAAGGCGAGCTGGAG
>OJUJ01000287.1_pt1 | contig 14058 bp, 7 predicted proteins | sample 1599951 | NCBI WGS metagenome assembly OJUJ01 (sample SAMN04436643, study PRJEB24849) | human gut metagenome | biome: human gut; feature: NICU; material: stool | host: Homo sapiens | place: USA: Saint Louis, MO | collected 2010-04-07 | reverse complement strand
TGATGCTTCTTAATTAGTTGCGGTTCGAAGGTATTTTCACGGTCACGCGGCGTGTTAAGTTCGATCTCGCCATCATCGCACAATACCGTTTTTGACGAGTAGCCATTACGGGTATTAGAGCCTGATTTAGGAGCATTTTTCTCATGACCGAGATGGTCAGTCAGTTCTGCATTGAGCGCCGTTTCGACGGTAAGCTTTGTCAACATGCGTGAAAACTGGTTGAGGTCGGCTTCGGTTTTAAGGCCTTTGGCCAGTCAGCCGCAAGGGCTTTAAGTTTCTTTTCGTCCATCGTTTGCCTGTCTCCGTTGTTGGAGTGAACATATCAAAAACAGGCAATTACACAATTTTAATTACAGTCTCTTATAAGGGCCATCTTCGTACCCTTCTTTCGACGCAATAACTTTCAGCCTTGCGCTAGCACACGCTGAACTCCCCGCATTACCATTACTGCAGGCAGCAATAACCTCCTTATCACTGGCAATATCTTTTTCAAGCAATGCATCATATTTCTGCTGTACCTTTTCACGTTCTGCCGGATCTTTACTGTTTTTAAGCGTCTGTTTTGCTATCTCAAGTTCTGTCTTTTCAGACACGCTCAGGTAGTTATTCTCAACTAAAGCCCTTTGCCCTAAAAAGATATAACAAAACCCAACAAAAACCTAATATGCCCCCCCCCCAGACCACCCAACTGAGCAGCATAAACAATATCGCTCCACAAAACTTCAAAAATCCCGCTTTGAAACCATGCTAACGCTACAAACGTTAGTTTAGTTATTATGGCCGCTAAGATCATGCCAATAAAACACAATAAGAGAATTGAACTGCATATAATAAACTTACCTATTACCACTCGAAAAGAATATTTCATTTCTTGAGTTCCTCAGATACTTTATCTGTTACTTTTCCACCTAGCTCGGATCCTATAGAACCGCCAATATCTCCAGCAGTTCCAGGAATATTGCTCGGTTTCATGCCTTCTCGAATGATATCGTTACGATTTACTTCAGCATATTTTATCCATGTTGGATCGTACTTAGGATCCCAGCCATTTGTCACCCATTTTCCTACAGCATTCGTAATCTTATCTGTCCCCTAAGTAATACCTTTACCGATACCATACCCAGCAGCAGAACCGATACCATTTGAAATTGCACCAGACAGAGGATCTTTGTTGCCGATCCAGTTACCCAGCGCACCACCTGCAGCATTCCAGCCCACAGTCCCCGCCAGGCCATTACCCATGCTGAACACATTCCCCCAGCCTGCAATGGCTGCGTTTGCCGGATCTACAGTACCATCAGCCAGATAACTGATACCAGCATTCGCACTTGCTCCAAGTCCCCACATTACCTGAGCACTACCGGGGAGTAGTGCCACAGTACCTGTTGCCAAAGCCAGCCCTACAGCATCCCTCTCATTCATTGCTTTCTGGCAGGCGGCACCGGAAGAGTTTTCTGTACATGTCGCCATGTCGATACCATGCTGGCGTATCCACGCAGCATGAGCATATTCACTACCGCCAAGTAAATTATTCTCAACAACAAATCAACGATAAAAACGATTTAATATCAATATGATGAATAATAATCGTGACAACCATAAAAATATTAACCTTAGTTTTATTTTTAGGTTGAAAAAAAGCTCTCTTACAAAAATAATTTTTGTCTTACCATATTCCAGATTAGAAAAAAAACGACAGTGTATAAAAAATAAAACAACACCTAAAAACCATACTATATCGACCAAGTAATTCTTAACAAGTGGATTACGATTATGATCAAAAGCCAATCCAAATATAAAAACACAGATAACCGATAGTGCAGAGGCATTTGCTCTCATGTCAGAACTAAAAAATATATAATCAAAAAACAAAAAAGAGTCCCGGGCAAATTTTACACCACCGAGATCTTTATATATAAACAAAGCAAATAGCACTGTGAAGGAAAATATTGACAGCGCAAGCATCAATAAAAATAGTAAACTATAAAAATTATTTAAAATCATATCGATAAACCTCACTTGTTGAAGTGCCATTAACGTCAACGCCTTTAATTTCAGTTGCACTCCAACCCCAACTTGGGCCAAAACCAAAAGTGAAACTAACACCATCTTTACCCGTAGAAAGCCCCACTGCACCAACGCCAAAACCACCATTTATCGAATAATCGTTATCATTTGAATTTATTAATCCCGGGAAATACGGGCCAAAGGATAATCCGATCGAGGCTCCGCCATGAGCACCTATACTATAAATATCCCCTTGATTAACTGAAATATGATTGTCATCTATAGTTCCGCTTAAAGTATAACCCCGGATAAAGCTAACATCACCGCCAGCCTGAACTACCGGGTGTACTTTATATGTTGTCCCCCAAGAAGGCCCTTCACCAATAGCTATACGATTCATCCCTTCTTGAACCTGCTCCGGTGTCAGATTATTGTCCTGAGCATACTGATTCCACGAGGCTACGGCCTGTCCGTAATCCTGTGTTCCTGATGGCAGGATATTGTTCCAGCCATCACTGAGTGAGTTATTCTCAACAGCATTCTTCCCGCTTTGTGCTCCCACTGCTGCTGATGCGGTGCTGTTTCCGGTAAGACCGCAGGCCAGCCCTGCTGACACAGTTGCCAGCGTACTTATCGTCTGCTTCTGCTCTTCACTGAGGTCTGACTGCTTCACGCCAGGATACAGCATTCCGGTAATCGCTCTGGCTGCCAGCTCTCCCGTTGCTGCGCCTGCTGCACCGGCAGCGACATTATTACCCTGCATTGCCGCCACTGCGCCGCCCAGAATGGCGTGAGCAATGGCGTTTACTGCCGGGTCTTTTTCTGTTGATTTCAGCAGATGTGCCAGTTCCGGTGCTGAAGCTCCGGCCAGAGCACCTGCTAAATTACCCCCCGCCAGCCCCTGAAGCGCCGCTGTCGCGGCCTGGATACCCCGCTGAATTTCACTGCCGGTACCATACTTCGCCATTTCATTCCTGTAAGCCTGCGTGTCACGCAGTTTCGCAAGATATTCCTGACGTTGTTTCTCTGTTGCATTAGCAGGAAGTGTTTCGCCGGTTGCTTCCTTCGCGGCCTTCAACGCATTCAGTTCTCCCTGTGTACGCGCAATATCCGCCACCTGACTGCCTATGTCACTGATAAGCCCCACTGTCTGCAGACGCCTCTGCTCTTTCTCCTTGTCAAATATCGGGCTGATACTGTCATTAGCGTGCGCAGGGTCACGGCTCAGGTTCGCCAGATTCTGCTTCTGATTGTCCCTGTCCCGGATGGTGATAGTGCCTTCTGCCACTGCGGCCTGAGTCGTTCCTTCCGCATGTCCGCTGTGACCTCCGGCGGATATCATGCCACCCGGCATGTTACCCTGAAATTTATCCCCGAAGCTGCCACCACCGCTCAGACTGATTCCACTGTGACTGACTTTATAATCCGCTTCGTTGTGAAGGTCACTGAACCCCAGCGTTCCGGTATCCAGGTGGTTTTTATCCGGTGTGGCAGTGGAGGCAATCACCGCACCATCCAGTTGGGTATGTCTGCCCACTGTAATGTCGAAGCCACCATCACCGGCAAACATTCCGGTTTGTTCAGCAACGGAGTCAAAGCGGCTCTTCATCTTATCCCGGGAGGCAGCGATGTAACCTGAGCCGGTCATGGAGCCAAAGGTAAAACTGCCGCCGGCAGCCACGCTGGTCTGTTTACTGTCGTACTTACTGGTGTCCTGCTGGCTGCTTATCAGCAGGTCGTGGCCCACATCGGCGATAATCCTGTTGCCGTTGACCTGAGCACCGTTCAGTACCGTATCCCGACCACTGTTGATGGTGACGGTTTTACCGCTGTCTGTTGTGGTTTCAGTCCACTCAGTACCGTTACCTTTCTCGCTGCCTTTTGCCGCATTAACGCCGGCAAAGACGCTGATACCGGCACCGTTACCACCGGCACCGATACTGACACCCACGCCACCGCCACTGCTGCTGTTCCTGCCCGTTGTTTTTTGTGTGTTTGCGGCGCCACTCAACAGAATATCATTCGCGGCATCCAGGCTTGTGTTACCACCGGCCTTAAGCTGGCTTCCGGCAATCACAATATCTCCGCGGTTATCGCCCCTGTTTTTACCGGTTGCGACAACAGACAGATTATTCCCGGCATTCAGCGTACTGCCGGATACTGTGTCACTTTCAGAATGTTGTTGTGATTTCGATTTCTGGGTGGTGAGCGACAGGCTGACTCCCATCGCATTCGGGTCACCGGTTGCGGAGGCCATTGTCGCAGCCTGTCCGGCCTGCACACCAGACAGCGCTGTCTTTGTGGCCTGCAGGGCTTTCAGACGGCTGTCACTGCTCTCCTTCGTCTCCTGTGCACTGGTAACCGCATTATTGATGGCACTGCCCACCGTGCCGGAAAGGGCAACCGTCAGCCCGCTTTTCTTCTGCTCAAATTTTTCGTCCACAGTACGACGGTCATGCCCCGGGTCAACCACCACACTGTCACCGGTAATGCTGATATCCCGGTTCGCAATCACATCCGAACCGCTGATATGAGCCTGTTTGCCCGCGGTAATACTGACATTACCGGCAGTGGAGCCGATGGTGCTGGCACTCTGACTCTGCGTTGTCCCGGCCTCGCGCCGGTCGTGCGTTGTCTTACTGCTGCCAATGGTGAAACCAATACCGCCGGTACCCATCAGACCGGATTTCTTCGTTTCCTTAAAGCGCCAGGACGTATCTGTACTGGTGGCAGCAAGAACATCAACATGGTTACCCGCCGCCAGTGACACATCCCGGTCAGCCACCACATCCGAACCCTCTACCGTCAGGTTATCACCGGCGTTAACGGTCACGCGGTTCCCCGACAGCAGGGAGCCTGCTTCACGGGTGGCACTGTCCTCACTGATGGTGCGGGTGGTTTTCTTACTGAGAAAACCTCCGCTTTTTTTCTTCGTTTCCAGATAGTGATAGTCACTTTCTGTCGCCGTGGTCAGGGCAACATCACGACCGGCATTCACGCTGATATTGCCGGTTGCGGTAACGGATGACGCAACAGCGGTGATATCCCGTCCTGCGTTGACGGTGGTGTCACCACCGCTGGCGATTTCCGTTCCCTGCTGACGGACTGTCTCGTTAATCTCTTTCTTTTTCTTCGACGTATAGCTGTCGCCTGCGCCGGCAGACTCTGCCACCAGGTTCACATCACGTCCGCCCCGGATGACCACGTTATTTTCCGCAGCCATACCGGCAGCCTGACTGGCAATATCACGACCGGCAACAAGGAGGAAGTTATCGCCCGCTGTCACCGTGGACACAGCTGCGTGGCTTTCATGACTTTCTGACCTGCCGTTGCGACTGTTTTTGCTTTCCCTGACTGCATTCAGACTCAGGTCGTTACCTGCAGAAAGCAGGGCGCTGTGCCCGGCAGAAACAGAGGATGCCGTGACATCCAGATTATGGCCTGCAGCCATCGCCAGGTTACCGCCGGCGCTGATGCTGCTGCCCTGTGAGGTGGTGGATGATGAACTGTTGTCATCAGTGTGCCAGAAACCGGACTGACTTTTGCTCCCACTTATCAGGTTTGCGGCAATGTTGATATCATTACCCGCAGACATTCCAAGGTCTCCACCGGACGAGACCGTTGCCCCGGTAATATCAATGTTTTTCCCTGCATCCAGCGAAAGTGAATCAGTGCCTTTAATGGTCGCAACCGGACCGGTGTCCGTACCGCTGAGATGCACACCACCATATTGGCTGTCACTGCCCGCATTCCATTGCTGACGCCGGGTGATATTGCTGATGTTGCCACTCACGCTTTCCAGTTGTACGGTTTTACCGCTGATGACTGAGCTGATATTGCTGATATCCCCGATGGCGCTCAGGTCCAGGCTACCGCCCGCGCTTATCAGCCCCGCATTCAGGTTGTCGATATAGCCGGAACTGTCGAGCGAGAGGTCGTTCTGTGCGTTGATGCTGCCGCCGCTGTTGGTGATATTGCCGCCCGCAAGTTGCACGTTGTTCCCGCTGATAACGCTGCCGTTATGCAGGGTGATATCTTCCGGCGACAGATACAGTTTCGGGACCATGACTGTTTGTCCGTTGATGGTGACTGACTCCCACCACAGTATGCTGCCGTCAAGCTGAGCAATCTGTTCAGCTGTCAGCGCCACACCAAACTCTAATCCCAGTCCTTTCTGTTGTCTGGCCGCGTTATCCATCAGATACCGCATCTGTTCCGTGTCTGAACCCAGTCCGTTGAGATAACGTGAACCCGTCCGGCTCAGCACCGCGTTACTGACATACCGGGTATCAAAGACCGCATCCCCCAGGAAACGATAATCTTTTTCCGGTTTCAGCCCGAGGCGGTCAAGAAAATACGATGAGCCCAGAAACTGTTTTTCATCGGTATACGACGGAGCCGTTTCACGTGGCGCCTGACCCGGCTTCGCTCCAAGAAGCTCATACAGTCCGGCAAACAAATGGCTGTCCACCTGTCCGAGACCATCCAGTTTCGGGTTCACCGTAATCAGATACGGACTGTCCGGGTCCGTGGACGGAACCAGGTATCCATTGTTGCCGGAAGGCAGTGGCCAGTCATCACTGATACCGGTCTGACCGGTCAGTGGCGAACCTCCGGCAATATTTTTCAGGGCACCTGCCAGTTCATCGTGCCATTGCGGAGAGCCAACCACCACCGGCTCATACTGCTGCAGCGCTGTCTGTGTCAGACTGTCTCCGCCGGTCTGCTGACTTAACGTATTCAGTACAGGTGCAGAGACCACCGGACTGACACTACCTGCATGTGCAGTGGTTGTTCCGTTATTGATACTGCTGGTAAAACGGGTCTTAACATCCCCGCCCGCCTGAATAACGGAATAATACGTCTTACCGGGCGTGTAATCTTTTTCCCGGCCATCCAGTGAAAATCTGATGGTATTGTTTTCAAATTCCGGTGACAGCAGGGGCAGTTTATCCAGAGAGCCTGTTGCATAGCTACCGTAAAACGTTTTCGGGTCGTAGCGGTATACCAGATATTCATTCTCTGTCCCCGTCTGCCAGCTCTGATTGCTTAACTCTCTGCCCGAGAGTGCGATATCCCCATTCGCCAGGATAAATGACGCCCGGTTTTCCAGTCGTTCAGCCTCAGCAGAAAGATTACGCCCTGACGCAATGCGGCCTGCCGGATTATCAGCACCGGTTACTGTTGTGATGTTCTGGCTGCTGAGAAAGCGCTGTGTGGCACTGTCAGCAAACGGCGCGTAATAATAAAGCGTATCCATTGTGATATTGCATGCCCCGTGCCCGTTGCAGGGCGTACCGTGCTGATTTTCAACTTCACGGGTGAAATAGCCATAGCTGCCGTCAGGAAGAAGGGAAAGGGGAATATCAACCAGAGCATTTCCCATTCCCTGAATGGATGAGGGGTTAGTCCGGGTTGTTGTTGTGGCAGAAAATCCCTCCCGCTGGTTCAGAAGATGCCCGGTTCTTACAACAATATCGCCCTGATGCGTCTCAATATTCCCGGAATTATTGATAATCTCTGTGTTTGCACCGCCGGAAGCATCCTTCTGTACCCACAGACTGTTGCCGGCCAGGATATCACCATGCTGGTTATGCAGACGGTCTGTAAACAGCTTCAGGTTATTCCCCGCATAAATCAGCGCACTGTTCAGCAGGGTACCGGCCACATTCATTGTCAGACTGCCTGCCGTGCCGGTAAAACCACTGATGGTGATATCACTCCGGCTGTTCAGACTCACATCGCCACCGCCCTGAAGTGAACCCGGTGCGTTAAGGAAAAGACGCTGTGCGCTGAAAACACTGTTGCCTTTACCGGCAGTCAGCGTTCCATTGTTGGTGAATGCCTCTCCGGCACCGAGCACCATGGCATCACCCTGCATGACACCGCCGTTGGTGATGGCATTTTGCGACGTGACGGAAAGGGTTTTCCCTGCGGCCAGGGTACCATGATTCGTGAGGGCAGCAATCAGTTTCAGTGTGACATCACCGGTGGCCACCACCTGCCCCTGACCACTGAAGTCCTGAGCGTCAAGCAGCAGGTTGCCTGCACTGTACAGCCGCCCTGTACCATTTTGCAGCAGTGAACTGCCCTTGACGCCAAGCCCGGAGGTTCCCAGCAGGGTACCGCTGTTGCTGAATGTGTGGTAATTCACCAGCAGGTCCGCACCCTGAAGCGTACCGGTATTATTCAGCGTGGTTCCTTTAACGTCGGCACTGCCGGTGGCAAGTACGCGTCCGCCGTTGACAGTATTCACCACATCCAGCAGCAGGGTGGCAGCCTGTACCAGTCCGCTGCCGGTGTTCGCCAGCACCTGCGCCGTCAGCGTGAGGTTACTGCCGGAGAGGATTTTGCCGTCGTTCTGCAGACGGTCTGTGGCGTTCAGGGAAACCCCGCCTCCACCCTGTATCGTGCTCTGGTTACTCAGGGTCGCAGTACTGACATTCAGTGCATTCCGGCTCATCAGAACACCACCGGAACGGTTGTTCACGCCACCGGAGGCTGTCAGCGTCAGCGTTTCGCCCTGCAGATGCCCGCCGTTTGTGAGTTGTCCTGCCGTGATGGTGGTGACATTTCCCTGTAATTGCCCGTCGTTTGTGACACTGTCTGCCTTCAGCGTCAGCACACCTGCACTGAGCAGTTTTCCGTTCGCCTGATTGTTCAGCGTCTGATTCACCGTGAGCGTGAGAGTATCCACACCGGTGATGTCACCCGCACTGGTCAGTGAGTTCGCCTTCAGGGTCAGATTTTTTGCAATCCATTGTCCGCTGTTGCTTAAATTCAGTGCACTGAGCGCCATTTCACCGTTCGAGGTGACTTTGCTGCCCGCTGTGCTGACGAGCTCACCCGTCAGACGTGCAGTCAGGCTGTCAGCCGCCTGGATCGCCCCGCTGTTTGCCAGACTGTCTGCGGTGATCAGCACCCGTTTGCCCTGCCAGTGTCCGGAACTGGTAATACTGCCTGCGGTGATTGTCAGATCGCCGCTGGTCAGCAATGAACCTCCGTTATTCATCAGCGCAGGTTGAGGGGATGCCATACGGGCGGCAAGCGTCAGTGCGGCGATCCCGGTGAGCGTGCCACTGTTGGTGACACTGTTCTGGCGAATCGTGACATGGTTACCCTGGACAGTGCCGCGGTTATCCAGTGAATTTCCATCAAGGGAGAGCGTGCCGGCCGAAAGCAGACTGCCCCGGTTGTCCGTGGTGGCTGCTTTCAGCGTGGTGTCACCCTGGCTCATGATATCGCCGGTACTGGTCAACTGACCGGTTGCCGAAGCAGTAAGGTTACCGGTTGCCAGCACGGAACCACTGTTCGCCCATCTGTCCGCCTGCACGGTGATATTCTGTCCCTGCGTGGTCCCTGCGGTATTCAGTGTTTTGCCCCGGAGGGAGAGGTCGTCCGCCGTCAGCCAGCGTCCGTGACTACCCTGTGAGAGGGTGTCGCCAGCAAGCGCCAGTGCACCGGCGCCCTGCAACAGGCCGTCACCATCCAGCGTGGTCGCCCTGACGCTCAGCGTGTCAGCGATGATTTTTCCCGGATTGCTGAGGGAGACAGCATTTAACATTAAACCATTATCACCGGTGATAAGCCCGCTGTTGCGGATGTCCGGTATATCCAGCGTCAGGTCTGCAGCACTGTACAGCGTGCCGTTCTGCTGATTATCAAGCCTCTGTGTGTTAACGGTGAGTGAGGCCTCCCCCTGCAACAGACCGCTGTTGGTCAGGGTCTGTGACTGTGTATTCAGGGCGGAACCAACAAGTACGCCGCTGCTGGTCAGTTCCGGCGCACTGAGGCTGAGCGACGGGGCACTGCTTTTCCCGCTGTGGGTGAGCTTTTCACTGGCGTTCACCACCATGGTCTGTTGTGCTGCCTGCGTACCTGCAAGACGTGCATCTCTGGCGTTGATGCTGAGATTTTTGCCGCTCTGAAGTTGTGCGCCCGCTGCGGTACTCAGTTTGTCTGCCTGAACCCGGAGGGTGTCACCGGCACTGGTTTCCCCGTCCAGCGCCACTGTTGTCACATTCAGCGTCATCGCAGCATCGCTGTGGGTGACCGATTTTTTACCGGAGCTCAGCGTCTGCGCACTGACCGTCAGCCCTTTGCCGCCGGACAGCACACCGTTCTGTGTCACATCCTGCGCCTTCAGCACCAGTGCATCATCGCTCACCAGCAAACCTGTACTGGTCAGTTTCCCACTGGCCATGATATCCACTTTGCCCTTCGCGCCAGTGCGGCCGCTCTGGGTAAAGTCGCGGGTATTCATGGTCAGGGGACCGCCACTGAGCAGGGAGCCACTGTTGCTGAGCGTTGTACTGCCGAGCGTCAGGGTAGCTCCCTGAACGGCGCCACTGTTATTCAGCGTACCGGCATTGAGTCCCGCATGACTTTTCGCCAGCAATATTCCGTCCTGCGTCAGCGTGGTGGCGCTGGCCGTGAGATTCTGCCCGGCGGTTATCTGTCCCTGTGTTGTCAGCGTGTCACTGGCGACAGTCACGATATCGCGGGCCGCGTTAATCTGGCTGGCGGTATCCTGTGTGATGTTTTTCGCGGCAAGCGTTACATCCCGGCCGGCAGTCAGTTTTTCATTCTGTTGAGTGATTCTGCCGCCGGCGGTCAGGCTGAGGTCCTTGTCGCTGTTAAGCGTTCCATTGCTGAGAACGATATCTCTCCGGCTGCTGACGCTCAGGTTACCTCCCGCTTTATGGTCGCCGGTTAAGGTGACGCCCTGACCTTTTGCAGTGACGGCCCCCGTGGCGAGACTGTTGTTGACAGTCAGTCTGCCGCTGGCATCCAGGGTGATATCGCCATCGCGGGCATAAAGGTTACCAAGATTAACCCCGACACCACTTTCAGTGGAGGTCAGATGAATACGCCTGGCGTACATTCCACCGAGAGCGCCGGTATCAACGGCAACTTTCGGCACATCACCTTCGCCCTTCAGGGCTCTGACACGACCATCTGCAGTTACACGGTTAGCGCCTGCAGTGACAGTTAAATCCTTCGCATGAAGCGCGGCATTCACTTCCGTTGCACGGGCAATAATGGATACGGCATCGCTCCGGGTGCCGTCCAGGCCCGCGCCATTGATGGTGATACTGCCTTCAGTCACCTCCAGCGCCTGCAGGCTGCCGTCGGCATTCATCACAGGTTTGCCCGTGGTGAGCGTCGCGTGCGGCGTGTTGATAAAGCCACAGCCGTCACAGGTGATACCATACGGGTTGGCAACCATCACATTCGCCGCTTTGCCGGCCACTTCCGTATAGCCCTGCAGCAGTGAACGCTTACCGCCGGTCACTTCGTTGATGATACCCTTCGCTTCCCCGCCCGCTTTCAGGTTCGGGTTATTCTGTATCAGTCCACCAAGCTGCGTCGGATTAAGCTTACCGGTGGCATTATTGAGAATCAGCCCTTCCTTCCCGACGTTGTAATCCGTAAACCGGTTATGCGAAATCCCGGCCCCGTTCGGCGTGGCAATGTTCACGACCGGCACACCATTTGCCGCTTTATCCATTCCGGCCCCGTTTTGTGGGGTGATGACGGCCCCCACAGCCGGTAACAACGGCTGCCCGGCGATAATCGCACTGACCAGGTAACTCAGCAGGCGGTAAGTGAAGCGAACGGGAGGCTGATGCATGGTAATAATCCCTTAAAACGCGACGGCAACGCGCCAGTAAACCGTGAGATGGTCAGGGGCAAGCCAGTCCGGGTAAACCAGAGGCAGTCCGGCAGTGAACGAACCGGAAACATGGCCACTGGTGGTGCTGAGCCCGGCAGCAGCACCCCACAGCGTGCCGGACGAGTACGGGTCATCGCTGTCAGAGTGCAGCCAGCCGCCGTCCAGTGCAGCCACTGCACGGACAGTTCCCACATATGGCAGGGAGAACAGAGACCAGGACAGCTCATTCCGCAGATAACCGCCGTTATTACCGGAGATATACTGATCCTTAAAGCCACGCACTGAACTCTCACCCCCGAGGCTCAGTTGTTCCACACCATGAAGACGGTCCGGTGACCACTGGGCATAAGCGCTGGTCAGCCACCACACCCTGTCCGTGACGGGGCGCTGAAAACTGGCACTCACCGACCATTTCCGGAACTGATTTACGGGCAGGTCTCCCCTTTTCCCGTGGTCGCTTTCTGCGCCGAACCAGGGCATCCCCCGTGTGAATACCGGATTCAGTGTTCCGCCCCCCCCCCAGAAACTTGTGGGTGTGATTCAGCCCGACAGAAAATGAAGTGAGTTTACGGCTGCTGCCCTGAAGCAGAACATCATCCAGATAATTGTGAATAATGCGGTGCTGCAGACCTCCGGTCAGTGCTGTCTTCATGTCCCCGTTACGGAACAGGACATGCGACAGTCCCAGCCGGTGAGTCTGCAGGTCTCCCGTGGAACGCCACCGCCAGCCCCGGTTATCAATGGTGCTGAGGTAGTCACTCCATGAATACGTGTAATCCACCAGGGTATAGCCATACGGCAGACTGACACCGGCGGCAAAATTCCTCGCATCATGTGACACCGAAAAGTCACTGCTCCGTCCCCCGCTGACAAACCAGTTGTCAGCCAGCCCCAGAGGATTATTAAAGGAAAGGACACCATTTAACTGCCCCGTACCGGTACTCTTCTGCCCGCTGTTGTCGATGCCCACGCTCCCTGTGACAGGCCATTCCGGCAATGCCGTCAGTGTCACCACCGACCATCCCTCACGGTCACCGGGCGATATTTCAATCTGTACCGGCTCCGTACGCAGACGATTAATCTGCTCCATCCCCTGCTCAATATCCCGCAGGTTCAGAACCTTCCCCTCCATTCCCGGGAAAACCATCTTCAGGGTGCGGGCAGGAAGGTCAGCGCCTTCCGCCCGGATTTGCTGCAGCCTGCCTTCCATGACCGTTATGTGCAGTACGCCCCCTGAAAGGTCCTGCTCTGTCAGAAAGGCCCGGCTGGTGATATATCCCCGGCGTATATAGCCGTCCGTCACGGCATCCGTGACCGCGGTCAGCCCCGTGATATTCAGACACTGATTCACCCACGGTGCCACCAGTCTGTCGGTTTCTGCAGACGTCAGTCGGGTGGCCCCACTGACAACAATGCTTGACACCGTAAAGCAGGGACCTTCAGTACCGGCAGACGTTTCCGGAGACGGCGTGATGGTCAGCGGCGCACTGCGCTCCAGCGCATCACGCTGACGCTGGTTTTCATCCAGCAACTGCTGCTGTTGCTGCTGAATTGCACTGCGGTCACCCGGAGACAGCATGGCTGCCGGAGACGAAAATGCGGGGATGAAACAACCAGAAAAAACGGAGAGGGAGAGATAGCATATCCACGGAGAGCCGCGCCGGAACATATCACAACAGGGGACAGACAACGCACGGGATAAAAGGGACGTTTTCGTCAGAATGTTTTTCTGCCGGTGCTGCATGTTCTCCCCGTATTCTGGCCTGTGTGATGCCAGTGTAAATTCATGTCAAAAAGTGTCAGTAAAGAAATTTACATCAGAAGAGAAGCATTTTTGAACAGTAACCCGGTAAAATATCAGGAAAAATCGAAGAAATGTGATAAAGGACGTATTTTTGGCTGTGACGAGGGCAAAACCCTGTTCCGGTTACCGGTCATGCTCCGGCCCCCACAGACTATTTTGCGTCAGGAGTAATATACAGGGATATGACGAGTTGTTCCGGTTATGTTGTCATACACGTCCACAGAAGCCGTCGCAATCCGCATCCCGTACTTTCTCAGCCTCAGGATATCTGCCGCAATGCGCTGGCTGCCGAACCAGAACAGGCCGTCCAGTGCGCTCACCTGCAATCCTGTCTCCAGCGCATACTTCAGCCGTTGACGGGGCGCTTTCACTTCCCGGGCAATCAGTTGGTATGGCGATGATGTGTTTTCATTCGCAACCACCCGCCGAATACGGTGAGACAGATGATACCGGAATGTATCCGGCCCACCCGAAAGGCTGGCCTTCAGGTTGTACACGCAGCCAAAGCGTTTATCGTTGAACACCACATTTTTCTGGCTGATGTCCCATTCTTCACGCAGCGCGGCAATCA
>OJUJ01000285.1_pt1 | contig 14147 bp, 10 predicted proteins | sample 1599951 | NCBI WGS metagenome assembly OJUJ01 (sample SAMN04436643, study PRJEB24849) | human gut metagenome | biome: human gut; feature: NICU; material: stool | host: Homo sapiens | place: USA: Saint Louis, MO | collected 2010-04-07 | reverse complement strand
AGATAACCCTTTTTTTTAAGAAATTCTTTGACAAATAAAGAGAATTGTCTAATTTTTAAGCAAGTGAATAATCGTAGATGTTTCATGTGAAACAAAAAAAGAACGAGAAGAAAAATGGCCGTTTTTTCTTCTCGTTCTTTTTATGCTAATTCGTTTACCGTTTCTACTCCAAAAACAGCAACCCAATCTTCCTGAAAATCAGTTACTGCTTTTTGAATGGCGGGCATTGCCAAGCCTTGTGTCACGAGTTCTGGTGCGATAGTGACCGCTTGCGCCCCCATTTGACAGGCTTGATTAATTTGTGCCACGTTTTTAAAACTAGCAGCTAAGATCTTACTCTTTGCGTTCGTCCGTTTAATTTCTGCAGCTAAATGCTCAATAACCTTTTGAGAATCAATTGTTAAATTCTCCATCCTATTATAATACGGCGCTAAATAATCTGCACCTGCCGCAATCGCTAGGTAGCCTTGAAATTCTGTATAAATAGCGGTTGCTGTTATCCGATAATTTGCCTGCTTAAGTTGTTTGATGGCTGCCAAGCCTGCTTCATTAACTGGGATTTTAATGAATGTTTCTTGGCCTAATTGTTGTACAATGGTTTGGGCATCTTCTAGCATCTCTTCTGTCGTTTGACCGACCACTTGGACGTGCAAACTCGCTTGTCCAATCGTTTTTTTGATTTCTTTCATCTGCGCAAAGAAGTCAATTTTTCCTGCTTGTTTAACAATACTGGGATTAGACGTTACGCCTGCCAGTGGTAAAATTTTCTGATACTTTCGAATAGCCTCAAGATTAATTGTATCTAGCATAAATTCCATCTTTTACGTTCCTCCCTTAAACGATAATTATAGAATAGTGATTGTTGTACCAACAGTTATTTCAGGAATAGCTTTTTCTTCAACATATAATGTACCTGGTAATTCAGGTGTTGTTGCGCCATCAAATTTAATAGTAATGTGACCCAATGTGTCTAAATTAGTTAATACTACCTCGCCTACAGCGGTAATCTGGTAAGTTTGTTCATCAATCACTAACGTTTGCTTGTCCGTAATCGCTTCTGTGACTGGCTGAACCTCAATGTTATAACAATAATCTGCTAAAGCATCTGGTGCATCTTTTCCAAATAAGATGACCATTTTTTCTTCTTTAAATAATTCGGCTTCTGGTCCAATAGACTGAACCTTTGTTGTAAATACTGACATTTCCCATCCTCCAAAAAAATTTTTTAACTATACAATCCAAAACTTGCTAACCAAGCAACTAGTACTCGAGGGGCACCATTTAAGAAACGAGAATATAAAACAGAAGGGACCCCGACTTCAACGGTTTCAGCTTCAGCTTCTTCCAAGCCTAAGCCCACGGGAATAAAGTCGCACGCGTTTTGTGTATTAATAGCAAACAATGCTGGTAGAGCTAGTTGTGGCGGAATGTTGCCTTTCCCAATTTCCACACCAATTAACGTACCAATTACTTGGCTGATTACTGCTCCAGGACCTAATAAAGGAGAAAGAAATGGCAGAGAACAAATAAAACCAATAATTGTTAACCCCACAATGTTTCCTGCCAATGGCGCCATGATATTGGCAAAAAATTCACCAATTCCTGAACCTTGAATCACACCAATTAATAAAGAAACAAATGCCATAAACGGAATCACTGTGTTGATCATCGTTTGTACGCCTTCACGGGCTGATTGGTTGAATGTCGCTACAACTTTTCCTGCACCCATACCAATTTTCGCAACAAAACTTTGTTGTTCCGCTTTTTGTTCAGTAATTTTTTTACTTGTATCATATTTAAATTCTGTTTTTTTCGAGGTGGGCTTTTCTGTATCAGCAGCAGCTTCTTCTGATGTCAATGTAATCTGTTTCGGGCCTACAGCGGAAACATAAATTGTCTCATTAATGTATTGTGCTAAGGGACCACTTTTGCCAGTTGGAACAACGTTAATAGTAGGAATTCCTTTTTTAGGATAAATTCCGCAACGAAGAGTGCCTCCACAATCAATAATGGCTAATGCGATTTCATCATCTGGAATCGATGTCTTAAAACCATTGACCGCTTCCATTCCTGTCAATTCTACGATTTTATCAACAATTGCGGGTTTCTCGCCGCCACCTGTAATGTAAATAAATTTATGTTTTTCTTCTGTCGGTGTAATCACTAAGGGCCCACCATAACCGCCATTTCCTTTAACTACCTTAATACTATTGTACGTCATCGCACCTTGCTCCTTTCTAATCCACAGCAATCTCTACTGTTTTACTAAGGGTAATTCCTTGTTGTTTGCAAACATAGGCGGTAGTGAAATCGGTAACCCAACCGCCAATAAAATTCATTAATATCCCTACAAACATATAGCGAATCGCTAGGTCCATCGAATTTAGTCCTAACGTATCAATCCCTTGCGCAATCCCTAACCAAACGAACAATTCACCAGGATTAATATGAGGGAAAACTCCATTACTTGTATGACAAAATTGCGCTTGTGCAGCATAATAGCTAGGTTTATAGTATTCTGGTAAAAATCGAGCCATCGTAAAGGACATTGGATTGCCTAACATAAAAGCGGATAAAAAAGGCAGCACTAAATATCGCGTAACAGGATTTTTAGCAGAAAGTTTGGCTACTTTGGTTACTCTTTCTTCTCCTAGAAAAGCAATTAAAGTATTCATAGCTACCATTAACATCAAAACAACAGGTACGATGCCTGTCATCCAAGAAATAAATGTTTCTGCTCCTGTTTGGAAAAGGTGCATAAATCCTTCCGCAAATTTTGTAATATAAGACATTACTCGACACTTCCTTTCAATTTTGTTTGTACTTTATTTTTCCATAATTGCCATTGAATTTTGGCTCCATTAAGCGGCGTTAATGGTTGTGTTTCTTGATAATTGCCAAGCTCAACACGTAAGTAAATTTCTCGTGCATTTTCCATCGCTTGTTGGGTTAATTTATTTTCCTTTTGTACGAGTGGATGGTAATGATCCATATAATGAATATCCTCGTTCACGTACTGAGGTAAGGGATGAAATTTAGCTAGAACGGTGACACCTTGCATCTTTCTAGCGGCTAAGATTTTCCCTTGCGAATCCACAGCAAACAAGATAATCGTGCCTGCTTTTAACTTCCCTGCACGTCGACCAATCGCGACTTTCCCTAATTGTCGCAATTCTTGGTAGTTTTGATTAAAGTGTTTAATCTGTTTCATTCCCATAGCTATCTGAACGAAGTAAGCTGTTAAAAAAAGCGCCCCGAATACGTAGATAAAACTCATATGATAATCCCCTTCCTTTGCATCCACTCTTTAACCGCTAAAACATCTCGTTGCTTCCGTAACTCATTACGTAAACGTTCGTCTCCTGCGATTGTAAACAAGCGGTCATATAGTTGTAGTAACTCTGCTTCAACAGTGGCCGTCAGCTCTTCTGGAATACCCAACAGCAAAATAACATCAACTTTACCTTCTGGTGTAACCAGTGATTCTTCAAAAACCCCAATCGATAAAATAATCGTTGGTAAGGCTTGATTAATTGTATGGGGAAAGGCAATCCCCGATTCAAAAATAGTTGTTTGTTGATCTTCTCTAGTAAAAATTCGTTCGATAAATTGAGGATCTACTAATTTTTCTGCTTCTAAATCAGCAACCATTTTCTGGATATTCGCTCGGTAACCTTGAGTATTCTCTAATAATTGATAGGTCATATGAATATTTTGAGATTCCACGGAACGAATTTCTTTTGCTCTCTGCCACTCATTTCTGAGCCAAGTATCGTTAAATAAATTAGTTAAATGGATCATCGGTGTTTGTGGTCGAATATTTTTTAAGGGAATGGTTGTAAAAATAGCAAAATATTGATTCAATTCTCTTCTCTCTGCCTCTTCTTCAGAAAAATGGGCAATCTGGACGTCTGGACCCAAAACTTTTTCCAATTGCCGCTGAATGATCAAGGCCGTTCCATGACCTGTACTGCAGATTACAGCGATTTCTTTTTTGGCTCCCGCTTCATAGTTCCCTCTCAATGCTAGCTCAAAATACAAAGCGAGATACCCAAATTCAACCGTCGGCACACAACGATTTAACAAACGGCCCAATTCTTGCAAGCCAATCTTGGCTAATTCATAGGCCAAAGGATATTGTCGTTCAATTTCTCCGTAAAATAAATCGTGACACTCCACATGAAAAACGAGTCGATTCATCACGTTTCTTAAATGATCTTTCATTTCTGAAAACAAGAAGTCCTCATCAAATTCAACAACAACTGAATGATGAATTTTTTTCATCATTTTTTGAAAATAGTCAGCTAAGAGTCCTTCATCAGCCAATAAAGAATTACGAATATGGTTTGTGTTGATGTTAAAAGGAAAGCTGATAAAGGAACGTTCCCATTGGCTTAACGTTACATTATAGGTTATTTCCAAGTGATACATCAGTTCTTCAATCTGCTCGTTATGACGAACATAATCAACATATTCTGGTGGTAGTTCCGTAATGAGTTTTCCAGCTAAAACACGCTGCAAAACAATTGAAACCACTCTTCGTAAAAGAAAACTATCTTGTTTCGCTAGTCTTGTTTCTTTGATTATTTTTTGTATCATTTGTTTGGTAGTTTCATGAAGAAACTGTTCTTCAAAATATTCTTGGACGTAATTCACATGAAGTAAGCGTAAATCAAACTCTTTTCCTTCTAAATGAATGCCACGGTTTGGCGTACCTACAACCGCAACCTGCCAAGGAGCAATCAGCTCTTTCATGCGCTTAATGTCTTTATTAACTGTGCCGCGACTAACGGCGAGTTCTTCGGATAAATCATAAGTTGAAATAAATTGATCTTCTTCTATTAATCGTTTGATAATGTAGGAAACACGCTTGCTTGAAGAATTAAAATCAGATTCCCTTTTTAGCCGTCCAGACAAAACCTCTTCAAAACCTTCAAAGTTATTGATTTCTAACTGAAAGAGATTTTCCTTCTGAATAATTTGGGCGATACCGATTAATTCATCATTCAATGTATCAATGTTTTTACGAACTGTTTGAGGACTTGCGGCTAATTTTTCTTGCAATTCCTGTAAGCTCATTCCTTTGTGATCAACTAGTAATTTTATTACTTGGTACCATCTATTTACTAGCGTCATTTAGTTTTCCCACCTCTATCCTCTTGTTTTACCTCCAGCTACGTTTGTGGTGATGCCTGTAATATAGCTTGAACGGTCTGATAAATAATAGCATACTAAGTCAGCGACTTCATGGAGTTTTCCGCTACGACCTAATGGAATCGTACTTGTTTTTGAATAACCTGCTCGCAATTGCTCAACAGAAATATTTCGTGTATAAGCCAATGCTTCTTCGTATGCTAAAGTGCGCAAGCCCGTTTCTTCCATAATACCTGGCGCAATCCCCACGACACGGACGTTTGATTTTCCTAACTCTTTAGCCCATGAACGTGTATAACTGCTGACCGCTGCTTTCGTTGCAGCGTAGGCGCTTTGCCCTTCGGAGCCTTCTAATCCAGCTTCTGAAGACATATTAATAATGACACCTGCTTGTTTTTGTACAAGAATCCGACCCACTGCTTGGCTCATTAGGTAGAGCCCTTTTTGATTGATGGCTACAATTTTATCGAATACCTCATCCGATAATTCATAAGGCCCATGAGGATGATTTTTATCCACCAATAGACGAGGAATATTGATTCCGGCGTTATTTACTAGGCCATCTACGGTTCCAAATTTTTCCACCACTTGAGCGACACCCGCTTCTACTTCTGCTCGAGAAGTTACATCGACTTTCACAAAGAGTAAATGCTCATGTTGCATTTCTGGTGCTGAAATATCAAAATTAGCGACATAGACCTCTTGTGCTAACAAGCTTTCAACAATGCTGCGACCAATACCAGATGAGCCTCCTGTAACAATCACTACTTTTCCTTTAATTCCTAACCAATCTGTCATTTGTTCCACTCCTATCATTTGTTTGCGCTTTCAGTATAGGTCAGTTTGTGAAATTATTTAAGACAGTCTTTTTTTGCAGTTTAGAAAAAAAAGTAGACTAATTCAAAACAAAAAAGCAGTTGCTTCTTCACAATCAATCATCCGTGAAGAAGCAACTGCTTCAAATTTTTATTATCCTTGCACTTTCGCGATTTTTCCTTGTTCGATGTAGACCATCAAAATGCTAATGTCAGCGGGATTCACACCGCTGATACGGCTTGCTTGGGCAATCGTTTCTGGTTGGATTTTTTGTAGTTTTTGTTTTGCTTCTGTCGCCAAGCCGTTAATCGCTTGGTAATCGATGTTTTCTGGAATGCGTTTTGCTTCCATGCGTTTTAGTTTCTCAACTTTTTCCATGGCTTTTTTAATGTAGCCTTCGTACTTGATTTGAATTTCTACTTGTTCAATCACTTTTGGATCGAGCGCCTCTTCAGGTGCGGGAATAAATTGAGCGACTTCTTGATAACTGATTTCTGGGCGTTTCAGAAAATCTCTAGCTAAAATACCATCTTTTAAGCCAGCAGCGCCTTTGGTTTCCAAAAATGCTTGCACTTCTTTGGTTGGTTTAATCCGATGTTTGCCTAAGCGGGCAATTTCCGCTTCAACAGCCGCTTTTTTGACTAGATAGGCGGCATATTGTTCTTCTTTGACTAAGCCAATTTCATGACCCATTTCTGTTAAACGTAAGTCCGCATTGTCATGTCGTAAAATCAAACGATACTCCGCACGTGACGTTAATAAACGATAAGGTTCGTTAGTGCCTTTTGTAACTAAATCGTCAATCATGACGCCAATATAGCCATCACTACGTTTTAAAACAAGAGGCTCTTTGCCTTGAATTTTCAATGCAGCATTAATTCCTGCCATCAAGCCTTGACCAGCAGCTTCTTCGTAGCCACTAGTTCCGTTCGTTTGACCTGCTGTATAAAGATTTTCAATGACCTTTGTTTCTAATGTTGGGCGTAATTGGTGAGGGACTACCACATCGTATTCAATGGCGTAACCTGTACGCATCATTTCTACTTTTTCTAATCCTTCAATAGAATGAAGCATTTCTGTTTGGACATCTTCTGGTAAAGAAGTAGATAAGCCTTGGACGTAAACTTCTTCGGTATTCAACCCTTCTGGTTCCAAGAACAATTGGTGTCTTGGTTTGTCTGCAAAACGAACAATTTTGTCCTCGATGGATGGGCAATACCGAGCGCCCACACCTTCCACAATCCCAGTAAACATTGGGGCGCGGTGTAGATTTTTTTGAATAATTTCATGCGTTGTTTCATTCGTATAAGTTAACCAACAAGGTTCTTGGTTTTGATTGTAGGCACTATCTGGCGTGCTGTAACTAAAGTGGTTGGGTTCTTTATCGCCTGGTTGTTCCTCTGTCACAGAATAATCAATCGTACTTGATTTTACTCGCGGCGGCGTTCCTGTTTTAAAGCGATCGATTTCTAAACCTAATTCTTTTAAATGATTGGCTAAACCAACGGAAGGTTGCGAATTGTTTGGTCCTGATGAATATTTTAATTCACCAATAATAATTTCGCCACGCAAGGCAGTACCGGCAGTAATCACCACTGCTTGACTACGGTATGCGGCACCTGTTGAAGTTACAACACCACGACAAACGCCATCTTCCACGATTAATTCTTCAACAATCCCTTGACGAAGGGTTAAATTTTCTTCTTTTTCAATGGTATGTTTCATTTCTGTCGCATAGGCATGTTTGTCAGCTTGCGCGCGCAACGCACGCACTGCTGGACCTTTACCAGTATTTAGCATCCGCATTTGGATGTAGGTTTTATCAATGTTTTTACCCATTTCGCCGCCTAATGCATCGATTTCTCGGACAACGACTCCTTTGGCAGGTCCACCAACAGAAGGGTTACATGGCATAAAAGCAACCATATCTAAATTAATCGTTAAAAGTAACGTTTTAACGCCCATTCGTGCGGCTGCTATGGCTGCTTCAGAGCCAGCATGTCCAGCACCGACGACAATAACATCATATGATTCTGCTTGATATTGATTCATAAAAAATTCCTCTCTTGTCTTATTTTCCTAAACAAAATTGACTAAATAACTGTGTAATTAATTCATCTTGGACACTATCGCCGACGATTTCCCCTAAATAATCCCAACAACGGGTCATATCAATTTGAACTAAATCGACTGGCATACCTGCTTCGATGCCGTTAATCACTTCTTGTAACGAAAGCGCTGCTTGATCCAGCAAAGCAATATGACGTGTATTAGAAATATAGGTAGCATCTTTTTCGCCTGTTTGGCCGCCAAAGAAAAGATCAGCAATTTTCGCTTCTAACTGGTCTAAGCCTGTGTTTGACAACACCGAAACGGATAAAATTTCTTCTGCAGGGACTAATTCTTGTAATTCGTTAGGATCCAGTTTTGTCGGTAAGTCCATTTTATTTAAAAGAATAACGCGTTTTAAGCCTTTCGTTGCTTCCAACAGTTGACGATCTTCCTCTGTCAATTCTTCGCTTTGATTTAAGACTAACAAAATTAAATCCGAATCTGCTAACGCTTTGCGGCTACGTTCGACACCAATTCGTTCCACAATGTCTTCTGTTTCGCGAATCCCCGCTGTATCAATTAATTTTAAAGGAACGCCGCGAACGTTAACGTATTCTTCAATGACATCACGTGTCGTTCCAGCAATATCTGTAACAATAGCTTTTTCTTCTCGTAACAGATGGTTTAACAAACTGGATTTCCCGACATTTGGTCGGCCAATAATTGCTGTACTTAGACCTTCTCGCAAAATTTTTCCTTGTTTAGCGGTCGTTAATAATTGTTGAATCTGCGCTTTCACAAATTCGGCTTTTTCTAAAAGTAATTTCGTGGTTAATTCTTCGACATCATCATACTCTGGATAATCGATATTAACTTCTACTTGTGCTAAAGTATTTAAAATTTCTTGTCTTAATGAACGAATTAACGCCGACAAGTTACCATCCAATTGGTTCAATGCAACATTCATCGCTTTATCCGTTTTAGCACGGATTAAGTCCATCACTGCTTCTGCTTGTGAAAGATCCATTCGGCCATTTAGAAAAGCACGTTTTGTAAATTCCCCAGGTTCGGCCATTCGTGCGCCTTCACGTAACAGTAATTGCAGTAGTTGGTTCACCACGACAATGCCGCCATGACAGTTAATTTCTACCACGTCTTCTCGTGTAAATGTTTTCGGTGCCCGCATCACAGAAAGCATGACTTCATCAATCAATTGATCGTTTTGCGGATCAACAATATGACCATAATGAATCGTGTGCGTGGGGACTTTAGCTAAATCTTTAGTGCCTGACCGATAAACTTTGTTTGCAATAGCAACTGCTTGCTCGCCACTTAAACGAACAATACTAATCGCACCTTCACCTGGCGGCGTAGAAATCGCCGCAATTGTATCAAATTCCATTGTAGCTGATTGCATAATTAGCTTCCTTTCTTCATAACAACAAAAAAAGCGCCCACTCCTCCTGCATTAAAAAATTCAGGTTGGATTTAGCACTTTCACTGCTTGTTCCTTCGATTTTCTGAAAATAGAATAGCACATTTTATTCTATTTGGCAATTTTTCTTCATTAAATGGAACGAGAAAACGTATCATTGAGTGGGGAATTCTCAACAATACGTTTTCTCATCTATAGGAATTAAAGGAGAGAGCTAGTTTTTACGTTTGCGTTTGATGATTCCCATGCTCGCAAGGAGTGCGACAAAGGCGCCAAACAAACTTGTTGTCACGGCTGAAGACTCTTTTTCACCTGTGCTAGGTAAGAAGCCTGTTTTCCCGTGATTTCCAGTGCCATAACTGATGGTGCTTAGTTTAGGGTGGTAGCCACTAACATTTGTACCGAGGCCATTGCCTAGTGAACCTAAGCCAGAACCTGTTATGCCTAAACCAGAACCTCCATTTGGATTTGAACCTGTGTTTGAACCATTCCCATTATTCCCGCCAGTTGCGCCATTGTTTCCTGTATTGCCGTTATTTCCGCCAGTGTTACCATTGCCTCCTCCAGGATTCGTTGGGTCGGCTGGTGTCATGAAGGTTGTAGCCGTACTGTAATGTCCTGCGCCATCGGTAGCTGTCGCAAGTAAACTTTGTTGAGCAGTCGCTTGTCCCGCTGTTAATTGGATAGCGAAGTTGCCTTCAGCATCGGTGGCACCTACAGCAATCACACTTCTTAATAGTCGGTTACTAATTTGAATGATTCGGTTTGGTTCAGCTGTTCCTTTGATGAGGTAGCCGGCTTTAGACGTTCCTAAAACTGAAGAAACAGTTGGTGCCGCAATTTTAATTTCTGGTTCTCCCGTAATATCGGCTGGCGTCATAAATGTGGTTTTAGGACTCACATTTCCTTGTGTATCTGTGGTTAGTGCGGTTAACGTTTCTTTTTCTGTTGCTAACCCTGCTGCAATATGAACGGAGAAGGTGCCTCCAGTAGTTGTATTGCCACTTGCCAATAATTGTTCACTGCTATTGTAAAATTGAACCGTGACATTTGGATCAGCAGTTCCAGTGACTGTATAGCCATTGGCTTTGTTTCCTTCAACCTTCGTAATAGTTGGCGCCGCTAAAACAACATCCGCTGGAATAACGGCTGTAGCTGGTTGACTTTCATTGCCAGCGCCATCTTTGCTAATAATCGTAATCGTTTCTCCTGGTGTCACTACGCCAGCTGGTAGAGTCACCGTATATTGGCCGGTTTCGTTAGCAGTGGTAGCAGCAATGATGGTTCCGTCTGCGTCACGGACATCAATAGTGGTTTTGGGCTCCGCCGTTCCAGTGATTTCGTAACCTTTACCAGAATTTCCGGTAATAGAATCAATGGTTGGTGTGGCTAAGTCGGCTGGTGTAGTTGCTGTAGCTGGCTGACTTTCTTTTCCTGTTGCATTTTTCGCTACGACAGTTATTGTTTCGTTAGCTGAGGCCTTCCCTGGCTCTAAAGTCACTGTGTATTTGCCATCAGTTCCAGTAGTTGCCATGCCAAGGACTGTGCCATCGGCATCACGCACCTCAACTGTTGTACCAACTTCTGCTGCTCCTACTACTTGATAGCCTTTTGTCGTGCTACCAGTGATTTTGTCAACAGTAGGTGTCGTGACTGGTGCATCTGGATCAGCAGGTGTTTTGAAAGCAGTCGGATTACTTTCTTTCCCAGCAGCATCTTTCGCAATGGCAGTTAAGGCTTCGTTAGCTGTTGCTGTGCCCGTCGGAAGAGTGATTGTAAAGGCGCCAGCACCATCAGTCGTTCCCGTAGCAATAACTAAACCTGCTTCATTGTGAATCTCAATGGTGACATTTGGCTCTGCCGTGCCGGTTACTTGATACCCAGTGGCAGTTGTTCCTGTAACAGTCGTCACAGTTGGTGCTGCTACGGTTGCATCTTCAGGGACCGTCACTTCCGTTGGTTGACTTTCATTGCCGTCACCGTCTTTTCCAACAACTGTTAATGTATCACCAGGATTAGCGGCTCCCGCTGGAAGGTCCACAGTAAAGTTTCCTTGATCATCCGTTGTCGTTGTACCAATAATTGTTCCATCTGGGTTCCGTACTTCAATGGTGGTATTAGGGTCCGCCGTCCCAGTGATTTCATAACCAGTTGTTGAATCTCCAGTAATGTCACCAATTGTTGGTGTGGTAACATCAGCGGGTGTCATAGCTGTAGTTGGTTGACTCTCAAGTCCAGTATCATTTTTAGCAACTACATTCACTGTTTGTTTAGCTGTTGCTTTTCCTGAAGCTAACGTCACAGTATATTGGCCAGTCGGTCCAGTTGTTGCGGTGCCTAAAACTGTTCCGTCTGTTGCACGAACTTCAATGGTGGTGCCAAGTTCAGCGGTACCTGTCACTTGATATCCTTGTGTTGTATTCCCAGTAACTTTGTCGACACTTGGCGGTGCCACTACTTCATCTGCTGGTGTTTGGAAGGTTGTCGGTGTACTTGTATTGCCATCAGGATCTTTGGCTAACGCTGTCAATGTTTCATTCGCATTTGCCGTCCCAGCTGGAAGGTTCACAGCAAAGGAACCAGTCCCATCGGCAGTCCCTGTTGCAATCACGTTCCCATCTGCATCACGAATTTCAATGGTAGCATTCGGATCAGCGGTGCCTGTCACCTGATAACCAGCAACTGAATTACCTGTTACTCCTGTTACAGTTGGTGCTGTAACCGTGGCATCAGCAGGAACAAGGACTTCAGTCGGTTGACTTTCATTTCCTGCGTTATCCTTTCCAATCACTGTTAACGTATCCCCAGGATTTGTCGTTCCCGTTGGTAGCGTTACAGTAAAATCACCATTCGCATCAGAGGTACCTGTACCAATGACTGCCCCAGCTGGATCACGAACTTCGATTGTTGTGTTAGGGTCTGCTGTTCCTGTAATTTCATAACCCGAACCAGAGTTGCCTGTGATGTTATCAACTGTTGGTGCAGTGACATCAGCTGGTGTTGTCGCCGTTGCTGGTTGACTTTCCGTGCCACTAGCGTTTTTCGCTACAACGCTCAGCGTTTGATTTGCTGTTGCTTTTCCTGGATCTAAAGTCACTGTATATTTTCCGTCAGTTCCAGTTGTTGCAGTACCAAGGACCGTGCCAGCTGCATCGCGAACCTCAATGGTGGTGCCAACTTCAGCAGTCCCTTTGACCTCATAGCCTTTTGTTGTACTACCTGTTACAGTCTCAACAATTGGCGTCGCTACGGGTGTATTAGGATCCGCTGGTGTTTGGAACGTTGTTGGCGTACTTTCTGTGCCGCTGGCGTTTTTCGCTACGGCGGTTAACGTTTCATTGGCACCTGCTTCACCTGCGGGAATGGTAACTGTAAATGCCCCTGTCCCATCAGCAGTACCTGTACCTATCACGGCACCTCCTGCATTTCGGATTTCAACCGTGGCATTGGCATCGGCAGTTCCTTTAACTTCGTAACCTGCCGTTGAATTGCCTGTTACTCCTGTTACGGTAGGTGCGGTTACTTCACTAGTAGTACCTGCAGCAAAATAAATGTTGGATACACCGTCTGCTGTTGCTAATAAATTAACGTCTAAAAGATCTGTTTGAACGACTGTTCCTACAAAACGAGCATCTAAATTATTGGATAAATTTTGAGGTGTTGAAACGGTAGTTGGTAAAGTAACCGTAGTTGCGCCTAGTAAAGAAGCATCCACTAACTCATTCACACCTGAACCACCAACCGCTAATAAAGGCAAAGCACCTGAAACAGCCACGTTTACCGTGCCTTTGACAGGAAGCAAGGCTGCATTTATGGCTGTGGCGACAAGATTACTTGGGATACTGGTTCCTTTTGCCTCCAAAGCTTGAACTGCCGCATTCAAATCTTGTAAGATGTTTGAAACATTTTGGGCTAAAACTAACCCTAAACCATCACTAATTGGTGCGCTAATGTATGAGCCGTCAGCTGCTAACGTTTCCGGAGCTGTAAATGAAGCAGCACCTAAGTTTTCAATGTTATTCACTAATTCCAATTGACGATTCACTTCCGTCAAATCAATATCAACACCAGTTAAATTCCCTAACGCTCCACTGGTAATTTGAGTAATCACATTGGTTAAATCATTGGCTGCATTCAAAACGGCAGTCAAAAAAGTAACTTTTGAAAGATCAATCGTAACGTTGGTATTGATTGCTGCGCTGCCTGCTGCAGCTACATTTCCTCTTAACTCAGGAGGAACCACTAACACCGCTTGTTTTTGTCCACTAAACACAGCGGAAGCATCTGCTAAAGCGCCACCAGAAACCGTGAAATTAACTGGTTGATTTTGGTTTGCGGCTGTCCAACGATTACTCGTTGAAGTGCCACTGTCATTATTTGACGTAACATTTGATAATAGTTCGATATCCAAGACCGCTGCTGATGCACTGATTGTGCCAGAGGTAACAGCTATACTTACAGGGATTGCTAATGACGTAAATAATAAACCACTTGATATTGCTAAATTAAGCATCTTGCGTTTTGTCCATTTTTTATGCTGACTTTTCCGATTAAAATCCTCAACAATTTTCTTTTTCATCTGATCGTCCCTCTTTTCTTTAAAATAAACGATAAATACCAAGATCATTAGCTTCCCCTAGTTGTTCATCTCCCCCTTTAGCGATTTAAATGGATTTAACACCTGCAGTTT
>OJUJ01000283.1_pt1 | contig 14174 bp, 9 predicted proteins | sample 1599951 | NCBI WGS metagenome assembly OJUJ01 (sample SAMN04436643, study PRJEB24849) | human gut metagenome | biome: human gut; feature: NICU; material: stool | host: Homo sapiens | place: USA: Saint Louis, MO | collected 2010-04-07 | reverse complement strand
AAATCTTATTTAATTGCGAACCTATCAATTTGCCAAATAAAGTAAACCCATAATAATGAAGAATGACTAAAAAACTAATAAAATATCATTATTCATATATTGCAAAATAAAAAGCACCCTTCTAGAATCCGGTAAAAATATACCTACTTCATGGACTGAAATTGTGAATATCTCGCTGACTCTTCGTGTTATCCCACTCGCCGCGCTGTTAGTAGCCGGCTGTAGCAATACCTCTTCCCGCCAGCCGGTTAAACCGATCGCCACGCCGCTGACGTCACAGCAGCAGGCAGAGCAGGAGCGGGCGGCCAGCGAACAAGCGCGCATTGAATCCTGTCGCCAGGCGTTGGATTCGCTAAAAGAGGTTAACCCACAGCAAGCCACTAAACTCAGTAATGACTTTAACGCTTTAGTGCGCGCGGCGTCACAATACAATAGCGTGCGCGAGAAAGTGGCGGATCCTACCCGGCTTGGCATTGACTCCATGTATCAGTTTAAATCCATCAAACTGTGCGCCGATATCCAGAAAACGCTAATCGATAGCCTGGTACAGCGTGGTGAAAGCAAACAGCCATGAACAGAGCCGCCACGCTGACCCTCAACGCGCCCCTGCTGATGCTCGTCGCTGCGCTGGCGCTTTCAACCCCCTTCACCGCCGGCGCCGCGCCGGCCTTTCTTGATTACGCCCAACAGCAAACCCAGCAATCTCAGGCGCAAGAAAAAAACGATGCCGCAAGCGCAAAACAAACACAAGAAAGCCGCCAGAGCGCAGATAATAAAAAAACCGGTACCAGCACCTCACAATTACAAAAAAGAATCACCAGCCAGCAGGCGGCGATTGCACAAAAAGATAAGCTTATACAGCAATTAAAAAAACAGCTTGCCGCTACGCCGCAAACGGATACTGCCGGAGCGAATGAGCAAGCGGCGTTGAATAAGAGAATTAATGAATTACAGGTCGCCTTAAGCGCCGCTACTGCAGAAAAAGAGGCATTAATAAAAAAAGCAGGCGTTGTGCAGAATAATAATCTACAGCAAAGCCAGGCCGCGGCGCGTCAGCAGATCCAGCAATTAACGACACAGATTCAGCAAGCCGAAGCTGAAAATAAACGCCTCAGCGCCAGCTTTACCACGCTTAATAAAGATAAACACGCGCTAATGACCCAACTGGCCGCTGCGGAAAAAGAGAAACAGGCCGCTCTTGAGCAGGTCAAAGCGCTTAACGCTGAAAAACAGCCGCTGACGACCCGGCTGGCCGCCGCGGAAAAAGAGAAACAGGCCGTCCTCGAGCAGGTTAAGGCCCTTAACGCCGATAAGCAGTCGCTGACTATTCGCCTCGCCGCTGCGGAAAAGACGCAGCAGGCTGCCCTCGATCAGGTCAAAGCCCTTAACGCCGATAAACAATCTCTGTCCACCCGGCTGGCCGCCGCGGATAAAGTGCCGCATGGCCCCGCTAACGACGCCGCTGCGCCAAAAAATGAGCCACCAGAGATGGCGGCCATAGTGGCAGCCTATCGCCTGCAGGCGGATAAAGACAACGCCCAGCTACGGATGAAAGAAGATGAAATCGAACTGCTGAGAACGCAGCTTTCTGTACAGTCCAAAACGCGCAGCGGCGAGAGCGCCGCTGCCAAACTCAGCGCATCGGGAGAACAGCAGGCTTATGCGATCGGCGCCTCGATGGGAAGCGAGGCGCTCAACGTCCTTACCACCCGTCGCACTCAGGGAGTTACCGTCGACGCAGGCCTGGTGTTGCAGGGCATCGAAGATGCCTTTCGCGGCCAGCTTCGTCTCGGAGAGCAGGAACGTAACAAGGCGCTGTTTGATGTGTCGCAGCAGGTTTTTCAGAACCTGAATAAAATAGAGCAGAAAAACATCAGTGCCGGCAAGAAATATCAGCAGGCGTTTGCGCGCAAAAAAGATGTGGTTTTTAAAGAGGGCGTCTACAGCCGCGTCGATTACCCGGGTAAAGGAAAAATAAGCGGTAATGACCTGGTTACCGTGGTGATCAAAGAGATGCTGACGGACGGGACGGTGATCAACGATATGGAAGCGAAAGATCAGGCGCTTACGCAAAAGCTGGATGCCTATCCCCCGGTGTTTCGCGAACCGCTGAAGCGTCTACAGAACCACGGCTCTGTGACGCTCGTCGTCCCGCCTGAAAAGGCCTATGGCAGTAAAGGATTACCGCCAAAAATCCCGCCAGGCGCCACCATGGTTTATTCCGTGCGGATAGTAGATAGCCAACCCGAGCCGGCAAAATAGCCTCATCCTCTCCACCGCCCTTCCGGGGCGGTGGCTGTTATTCCTGCCTCATTGCTGCAATAACCGCCGTGCATCCTCATCTATAGTTGTCTATGATGTTGCACTCGTTTTACGGGTGTAACAGATGTTAACGAAGGAGGAGCCTTATCGTGGCCGATAATCCACTGTGGCATGAAACGCTGCATGACCATTTTGGTCAGTATTTTAGCGTTGATAACGTGCTGTACCACGAAAAAACCGATCATCAGGATCTGATCATCTTTGATAACCGCGCTTTTGGCCGGGTGATGGCGCTGGATGGCGTCGTACAAACCACCGAACGCGACGAGTTCATCTATCACGAAATGATGACCCATGTGCCGCTGCTGGCTCACGGCAACGCGAAGCATGTGTTAATCATTGGCGGCGGCGATGGCGCGATGCTGCGCGAAGTCTCTCGTCACCGTAGCATCGAAACCATCACCATGGTGGAAATCGACGCCGGGGTAGTTTCATTCTGCCGCCAGTACCTGCCGAACCATAACGCCGGCGCCTATGACGATCCGCGCTTTACGCTGGTGATTGATGATGGCGTCAATTTTGTTAAACAGACGACGCAAACGTTTGACGTGATCATTTCGGACTGTACCGACCCTATCGGCCCGGGAGAAAGCCTGTTCACCTCGGCTTTTTATGAAGGCTGCAAACGCTGCCTGAACCCGGGTGGGATCTTTGTTGCCCAGAATGGCGTCTGCTTCCTGCAACAGGATGAAGCGGTAGGCAGCCATCGCAAGCTAAGCCACTATTTTCGCGACGTCAGCTTCTACCAGGCGGCAATTCCAACCTATTACGGCGGGATCATGACCTTTGCCTGGGCGAGCGACAATGAGGCGCTGCGCCATCTCTCCAGCGAAATCATTCAGGCGCGCTTTCACAAAGCCAACCTGACCTGCCGTTACTACAATCCGGCAATCCATACGGCGGCCTTCGCCTTACCACAATATCTGCATGATGCTCTGTCCGCACCGTGACGCGAAATAAGGGGGTGAACTAAATTGAAAAAATTGAAGCTGCACGGCTTTAACAACCTGACCAAAAGCCTGAGTTTTTGTATCTACGATATCTGTTACGCCAAAACGGCAGAAGAGCGCGACGGCTACATCGCCTATATCGACGAACTCTATAATGCCAATCGCCTGACGGAGATCCTGACAGAAACCTGTTCTATTATTGGTGCCAATATCCTGAATATCGCCCGTCAGGATTATGAACCCCAGGGCGCCAGCGTGACCATTCTGGTCAGCGAAGAGCCTGTCGATCCCAAGCTGATTGACCAGACCGAACATCCTGGCCCGCTACCGGAAACCGTGGTCGCCCATCTCGATAAGAGCCATATCTGCGTGCATACCTACCCGGAGAGCCATCCGGAGGGCGGCCTGTGCACCTTCCGCGCCGATATCGAAGTTTCAACGTGCGGCGTCATTTCCCCGCTTAAAGCGCTGAACTATCTGATTCACCAGCTGGAATCGGACATTGTGACCATTGACTACCGTGTGCGCGGCTTTACCCGCGATATCAATGGGATGAAGCATTTTATCGATCATGAAATCAATTCGATTCAGAACTTTATGTCCGACGATATGAAGTCGTTGTATGACATGGTCGACGTCAACGTTTATCAGGAAAATATCTTCCATACCAAAATGTTGCTCAAGGAGTTCGACCTTAAGCACTACATGTTCCATACCCGACCGGAAGAGTTGACTGCCGAAGAGCGCAAGGTCATTACCGACCTGCTATGGAAAGAGATGCGCGAGATTTACTACGGCCGCAATATTCCTGCCGTGTAATCTATGAAATGCCCGGCGGCGCTTTTGCTTGCCGGGCCTGTAGTTCTGCGCCGCCCGACATAAAAGGCGTCATTAACGCTGCTGCATAAACTCACGATAGGCGGCGACCACCTGCAGGAAATCCTCAACACCGCACAGAGAGAGACTTTCTTCGTCGTAGTAGCTCATCCCCTCCTCGATTTCGTCGCCGGAAAACTCCAGCTGATTGGCGCGGATCATCACCTCTTCGCCATCCAGCCACAGCGTATATTCATGCCCGGCACGCTGCCAGGAACGCTCGCTGCCCTTCACGGTGCGCGCAGCCTGCTCCACTTCGTCCAGCAGAGCAAGATTGCCTTTCACCTCCTCGTTGAACCAGTGGCCGATCGCCTCGTGATCCATCGACATTCGCACCTTTACCACTCCGGTAATATCGCGCAGAAATTCGTAATCCATAGTCTTTTCCTCTGCAAGGGCAATGCGTCACCGCTGCACTGTACCCATGCAGTAATTATCGCAGCAGACAGAAAGAAAAAAAGCGTAGCGGGCGGGAGGTTTGGAAATAAAAATGCCCGGTGATGCAATGTTCACCGGGCATTGGAGAGTTTATCGCCAAACGGTCAGCCGGGCTGACCGAATGGTTTACACCGCGGTCTGGAAGATCACGCCGTCAGCTTTTTCAGTGTACTGATCCAGCTGGTTGAAGTTCAGATAACGGTAGGTATCTTCCGCCGTCTTATCCACCTGCGCCACGAAGGTCTGGTACTCTTCCGGCGTCGGCAGTTTGCCGAGCAGCGAAGCCACCGCTGCCAGTTCGGCAGAGGCCAGATAGACGTTAGCGCCGGTACCTAAACGGTTCGGGAAGTTACGGGTAGAGGTGGAAACCACCGTCGCGCCGTCGGCCACGCGCGCCTGGTTACCCATACACAGGGAACAGCCAGGGATTTCGATACGCGCCCCGCTCTTACCAAACACGCTATAGTAGCCTTCTTCGGTCAGCTGCGCGGCATCCATACGGGTTGGCGGCGCCACCCACAGGCGAGTCGGCAGTTGGCCTTTGTGGCTGTCCAGCAGCTTACCGGCGGCACGGAAGTGGCCGATGTTGGTCATGCAGGAGCCGATGAACACTTCGTCGATCTTCTCGCCCTGCACATCAGACAGCAGGCGGGCATCGTCCGGATCGTTCGGCGCGCACAGAATCGGCTCTTTAATATCCGCCAGATCGATGTCGATCACTGCCGCGTATTCCGCGTCAGCATCGGCTTCCAGCAGCTGCGGATCCGCCAGCCATTTTTCCATGCCCTGGATACGACGCTCCAGGGTACGGCGGTCGCCGTAGCCTTCGGCGATCATCCACTTCAGCAGAACGATGTTGGAGTTCAGATACTCAACGATCGGCTCTTTATTCAGCTTGATGGTGCAGCCGGCGGCAGAACGCTCCGCCGAGGCATCGGTCAACTCGAACGCCTGCTCGACTTTCAGATCCGGCAGACCTTCGATCTCGAGGATGCGACCAGAGAAGATGTTTTTCTTACCTTTCTTCTCCACGGTCAGCAGGCCCTGCTTGATGGCGTACAGCGGGATGGCGTGGACCAGGTCACGCAGGGTGATCCCCGGCTGCATTTTACCTTTGAAACGCACCAGCACCGATTCCGGCATATCCAGCGGCATCACGCCGGTCGCGGCGGCGAAGGCCACCAGACCAGAGCCTGCCGGGAAGGAGATGCCGATTGGGAAACGGGTGTGGGAGTCACCGCCGGTACCCACGGTATCCGGCAGCAGCATGCGGTTCAGCCAGGAGTGAATCACGCCATCGCCCGGACGCAGAGAAACACCGCCGCGGTTCATGATGAAGTCCGGCAGAGTGTGGTGCGTGGTAACGTCAACCGGCTTCGGGTAGGCCGCGGTGTGGCAGAAGGACTGCATCACCAGGTCTGCAGAGAAGCCCAGGCACGCCAGGTCTTTCAGCTCATCACGGGTCATTGGACCGGTGGTGTCCTGAGAACCGACGGAGGTCATTTTCGGTTCGCAATAAGCGCCCGGACGGATACCGGCAACGCCGCAGGCGCGGCCAACCATTTTCTGCGCCAGCGAGAAGCCGCGGGTGCTTTCCGCCACGTCTTTCGCCTGACGGAAGACATCGCTGTGCGGCAGGCCCAGCGCTTCACGCGCTTTGGTGGTCAGACCGCGACCGATGATCAGCGGAATACGGCCGCCGGCGCGCACTTCGTCGATCAGCACATCGGTTTTCAGCTCGAAGCTGGCCAGCAGTTCGTTGGTCTCGTGGTTACGCACTTCGCCTTTGAACGGGTAAACGTCGATTACGTCGCCCATGTTCAGGTTAGACACATCAACTTCGATAGGCAGCGCGCCCGCATCTTCCATGGTGTTGAAGAAAATTGGCGCGATTTTACCGCCCAGACACAGGCCGCCGCCGCGCTTGTTCGGCACGTTCGGGATATCGTCGCCCATAAACCACAGCACCGAGTTGGTGGCGGATTTACGTGAAGAACCGGTCCCGACCACGTCGCCGACGTAGGCCAGCGGGTAGCCTTTCTGCTGCAGGGCTTCGATCTGTTTGATTGGGCCAACCACGCCCGGCTGATCCGGCTCAATGCCTTCGCGGGGGTTTTTGAGCATTGCCAGCGCATGCAGCGGGATATCCGGACGCGACCACGCATCCGGCGCCGGAGAGAGATCATCGGTGTTCGTTTCGCCGGTGACCTTGAAGACGGTAACAGTGATTTTCTCTGCCAGCTGCGGACGGTTCAGGAACCACTCGGCGTCAGCCCAGGATTGCATAACCTGTTTAGCATGCTCGTTACCCGCTTTGGCTTTCTCTTCCACGTCGTAGAAGTTATCGAACATCAGCAGGGTGTGGGAGAGCGCTTTCGCGGCAATCGGCGCCAGTTTCGCGTCGTCCAGCGCATCGATCAGCGGATGGATATTGTAACCGCCCTGCATGGTGCCCAGCAGTTCAACGGCTTTTTCAGGGGTAACCAGGGGGGAGGTCGCTTCGCCTTTGGCGATCGCGGCAAGGAATCCAGCTTTAACATAGGCGGCTTCATCGACGCCCGGCGGTACACGGTTAATCAGCAGGTCTAACAGGAATTCTTCTTCGCCCGCAGGCGGGTTTTTCAGCAGTTCTACCAGCGCGGCCATTTGGGTTGCATCTAAGGGTTTGGCAACAATCCCCATGGCGGCACGCTCAGCTACGTGCTTACGGTATTCTTCTAGCACGACGGTTCTCCTCGCTCTCATTGTCATAATGCGGCCTACACGTCTTCAATCAATCTGCCTCTGTCCTGGCTTAGCTTGCCGCGTGACGCATCTTGAAGGATTTAGTGGCTGGGCGATTTTCTTCACGCTCCTGTGAGACAGCAGTTTGTAGGGTAAATGCCCGATACCGCGTCGGCAGCATAGCAGGATTTTTGAAAGGTGTTAATCTGTTTACAAAAAAGCAACATTAAAATTTAGCTGAATCGTTAAGGGCAGGATATTGCAGGCTTTCTGTTCAAATCCCGCGACAAAAATTCCTTTCCGCGTACAACGCCACGGGCCGATCCCAACAATAATCAATAAAAAGCCATACCGCTTACTTATACTCAGCAAACGCGCCGTTTTCGCAGATACTTTAGCGAGATGGGTTACTTTTTGGGTCAGGAGTTTCCATGTCACTGCCGTTCAAACCCCATATTATCGCCCTGCTCTGTAGCGCTGGCTTACTCGCGGCGGCAGGAACACTCTATGTGCAAAGCCGAACCCCAGCGACGATCGCTGAACCGCCTGCGCAGCAAGCGCCAGCGCCCGCAGCGTCGACGACACAGCCGGTGGCCGCCACTTACACCCAGGCGCAAATTGATCAGTGGGTCGCCCCTATCGCGCTCTACCCGGACAGTCTGCTGTCGCAGGTGTTGATGGCCTCCACTTATCCCGACAACGTCCTGCAGGCGGTCCAGTGGTCCCAGGATAACCCCGCGATGAAAGGGGATGCGGCCGTGCAGGCGGTTGCCAGCCAGCCGTGGGACCCTAGCGTCAAATCTCTTGTCGCTTTCCCTGCCCTGCTGGCGATGATGGGCGAGAATCCGCCCTGGGTGGAAAATCTTGGCAATGCGTTTTTGGCCCAGCCGCATGATGTGATGGATTCAGTGCAGCGCCTGCGCGCCATTGCCCAACAAACCGGGACGCTGAAATCCACACCGCAGCAGAAAGTGATTGTCACCCCTGCCGCACCGGTTTCAGCCAGCAGCAGCACGGCAGCAACCGCAACCGCCCACACAGCGGCGCCTGCGCCCACGCAGGTCATTAAAATAGAGCCGACCAATCCACAGGTGGTCTATGTTCCCAGCTATAACCCCTCCACCGTCTATGGTACCTGGCCGAACAGCGCCTATCCGCCGGTCTATCTGCCGCCCCCTCCCGGGGAGCAGTTTACCGATAGCTTCGTCAAAGGCTTCGGGTACAGCCTCGGCGTGGCCACCACCTGGGCGCTGTTCAGCAGTATCGACTGGGATGATGATGACCATCACCATCACGATGACGACTACCACCACGGCGATTACTCGCATAATGGCGATAACATCAATATTAATGTAAATAATTTCAATCACATAACAGGAGAAAACCTGCCGGGAAACCACGTTAACTGGCAGCACAATCCTGCCTATCGCGGACACACACCGTATCCCGATAATACGGTAGCTCAGCGCTTCCATCAGACCAACGTTTCCGGCGGACTGAGCGCGACCCAACATGCGCCAGTCGATCGCGAAGCGCAGCGCCAGGCAGCGATGACCCAGCTGCAGCATAACGTACCGACGGCCACAGCGGGCAACCTGGCGGCAAACAACGCCTCACGCGACGCCCAGCGTCAGGCGGCCTCGGCGCAGCTGAAGCAAGCCACCCAACGCAGTAATTACCGCGGTTACGACAGCACGCCGACCCAACAGCAGCGTCGCGAGGCGGCAAAAACGCAGCTGAAAACCCCCACGCCGCAGCAACAGCAGCGTCGAGAAGCCGCCAGGAGCCACGAGCAGAACCGCACACCTCAGCAGCAGCAGCGCCGCCAGCAGTTCCAGTCCGCCACGCCAGCCCAGCGTCAGCAGACGCTCAGCCATCTGCGCGCCAACGCCCTTAGCGGCAACGAAAGCCGCGCCCCCTCCTGGCAAGCGCAGCAGGAACGAGGACTGCAGAGCCGCCAGTTATCCGGCGTAAACCGCGAGTTACGCGAGGGCGCCAGAGAACGTCTTTCCGAACACCATGAACTGCGTCGCCGCTAAGGATGAGCAGAATGAGAAACCCATTATCCGTTGCCCTGTTTACGTTAATGCTGTCGCCGCTTGCCGCCTTCGCCCAACAGCAGTTTGCCACGCCGGAACAGGCCGCAACTGCGCTGGCCGAAGCGATCAGCCAGCCTAATGAAGCCGCGCTGAGCGAAGTACTCGGCGATAACTGGCAGCAGTTTTTACCCACGGACGGGATCGACCCTGCCGCCGTCGATCGCTTTCAACGCGACTGGCAGGTGAAACATGTCATCATCCAGCAGGGTGACAAAGCCTGGCTCGATGTCGGTAGCGAGGCATGGCGTCTGCCCGTGCCTATCGTAAAAGCGTCTGAGGGATGGCGCTTTGATATGGCCGCTGGCGAAGAGGAGATCCTCACCCGCGCCATCGGCCGCAATGAGCTTTCGGCGATCGCCGCCATGCATGCCTATGTTGATGCCCAGCAGGATTATTATCATCTGAACCACCGCTGGGCGCAGAAAATCATCAGTAGCGAAGGCAAAAAAGATGGCTTGTACTGGCCAACTTCGCCGGGCGAAGCGCCAAGCCCGCTCGGTCCGGCCTTTAGCCCGACGGTACCCGGTAGCGGCTACCATGGCTATCGCTTTCGAATTATCGCCGGTCGCGATGACCAGAGCGTCGCCTTGCTGGCCTGGCCGATAGCCTGGGGTGAAACCGGCGTGATGAGCTTTATGATCGATCAGCAGGATAGGGTCTATCAGGCCAATCTCGGTGAAGAGAGCGCCGCAAAGGCACAAGAGATAACGCGCTTTACCCCCGACGCTGACGCCGGCTGGCAGGTGGCAGAACCTTAAAAAAAACGCCCGGTTGCACTCACGCAACCGGGCGTTTTCATTCACTTAGCCCTGGTGAGGCATCAGAGAAGGATCGCCGGCAAAGGCTGGTTTTGTGCTGGATAATGCCGCTTCGTCAGCGCTGATGCTACCGGAATTCGCCGCCCATACCCCTTCATTGGTCTTCGTCACCTGCTGATGCTGGGCATTCAGATCCTGGCCCATCGCCGCAATGTGGGTCGTTTCCGTACCGCCGCTGTTGTCCGCCCAGGGAATGTTGGCGTCAGCGGCGTAAGCCACACCGGTAAAAAACGTTGCAGCGACCAGCGCTGTGGTTAAAAAGCGTTTCATCTCACACCTCATCGATATCGTTAACTACCTATAAGTTTACTGAGTGACTATTTTCAAAGTATGTATGAGGTGTAGCGGTTTATGAACAGTGACATAGTTCTAAACATCAGGCATAAAAAAGCGGCTCCCGGAGCCGCTTATGCTTTTTTCCTGAAAGAAAAAGTTACTTTTTCTTCGCTTTGGCGTTTGGCAGGTCGGTGATGCTGCCTTCGAACACTTCCGCCGCCAGGCCAACGGACTCGTGCAGAGTCGGGTGAGCGTGGATGGTCAGGGCGATGTCTTCAGCGTCACAGCCCATCTCGATAGCCAGGCCGATCTCACCCAGCAGCTCGCCGCCGTTGGTGCCGACAATCGCGCCGCCGATAACACGGTGGGTCTCTTTGTCGAAGATCAGTTTGGTCATACCATCTGCGCAGTCAGAAGCGATAGCACGGCCGGAAGCAGCCCACGGGAAGGTGGCGGTTTCGTAGCTGATGCCTTTCTCTTTCGCTTCTTTCTCGGTCAGACCGACCCATGCCACTTCTGGTTCAGTGTAGGCGATGGATGGGATCACTTTCGGATCGAAGTAGTGTTTCAGACCGGAGATAACTTCTGCGGCAACGTGGCCTTCATGGACACCTTTGTGCGCCAGCATCGGCTGGCCGACGATATCGCCGATAGCAAAGATGTGCGGCACGTTGGTGCGCATTTGTTTGTCAACGCGGATGAAGCCGCGATCGTCAACTTCCACGCCCGCTTTACCTGCATCGAGGTTTTTACCGTTCGGTACGCGGCCGATAGCGACCAGCACTGCGTCGTAACGCTGCGCTTCCGCCGGTGCTTTTTTACCTTCCATGGAAACGTAAATACCGTCTTCTTTCGCTTCAACGGCAGTCACTTTGGTTTCCAGCATCAGGTTAAATTTCTTGCTGATGCGTTTGGTGAAGACTTTCACCACGTCTTTGTCGGCAGCCGGGATAACCTGGTCGAACATTTCCACCACGTCAATCTCTGAACCCAGCGCATGGTATACGGTACCCATTTCCAGACCGATGATACCGCCGCCCATCACCAGCATGCGTTTCGGTACAGATTTCAGTTCCAGCGCGTCGGTGGAGTCCCATACGCGCGGATCTTCATGCGGGATAAACGGCAGCTGAATCGGACGGGAACCCGCCGCGATGATGGCGTTGTCGAAGTTGATCACGGTTTTGCCGTTTTCGCCTTCCACTTCCAGGGTGTTAGCGCCGGTAAATTTACCCAGACCGTTAACCACCTTCACTTTACGACCTTTGGCCATGCCAGCCAGACCACCGGTCAGCTGAGTGATGACTTTTTCTTTCCAGGTGCGGATCTTGTCAATGTCAGTTTTCGGTTCGCCGAAAACGATGCCGTGTTCGGCCAGCGCTTTCGCTTCTTCGATAACTTTTGCCACGTGCAGCAGCGCTTTAGAAGGGATACAACCCACGTTCAGACAAACACCACCGAGGGTGCTGTAACGTTCTACGATGACGGTTTCCAGACCTAAATCAGCGCAACGGAAGGCTGCAGAGTAACCTGCGGGGCCTGCCCCAAGTACCACGACCTGAGTTTTGATTTCAGTACTCATCATGACCTCTGTAATTTATATCCGGCGGGTCTGACGCTATTATTCTTACGCCCAAGTCCACCGGGACGTTCTATCCGCGTGTATTTTACAAAATTGTTAACAACTTTTAAACAACAAACGGCAAACGATTTTGTCCTTTGTTGCTGATAATCCCCAACAGCCTGAGGTTATCAGAAAAAAGCCGGCCGTCAGGCCGGCTTTTTCGATTACATCACCAGGCGGCGAATGTCGCTCAGGGTGTTGTTAATGATGGTAATGAAGCGGGCACCATCAGCACCGTCGATGACGCGGTGGTCGAAGGACAGAGAGATCGGCAGCATCAGGCGCGGCACAAACTCTTTACCATTCCATACCGGCTCCATCGCGGACTTAGACACGCCGAGGATGGCCACTTCCGGCGCGTTAACAATCGGCGCGAAGTGGGTGGTACCCAGGCCGCCGATGCTGGAGATGGTGAAGCAACCGCCCTGCATTTCGCCAGCCGTCAGTTTGCCATCGCGCGCTTTCTTCGAGATGGTGGTCAGTTCACGAGACAGCTCGGTGATGCTCTTCTTGTTCACGTCTTTGAAGACCGGAACCACCAGACCGTTCGGGGTATCCACCGCCACACCGATGTTGATGTATTTCTTCAACGTCAGGCGCTGACCATCTTCGGAGAGCGAGCTGTTGAAGCGCGGCATCTGCTCAAGCGCAGCGGCAACCGCTTTCATGATGAAGACCACTGGAGTGAATTTCACGTCCAGTTTACGCTTCTCAGCTTCGGCATTCTGCTGCTTGCGGAACGCTTCCAGATCGGTGATATCGGTTTTGTCGAAGTGGGTAACGTGCGGGATCATCACCCAGTTACGGCTCAGGTTGGCGCCAGAGATTTTCTGGATACGACCCAGCTCCACTTCTTCGACTTCGCCAAACTTGCTGAAGTCAACCTTCGGCCACGGCAGCATGCCCGGGATACCGCCGCCTGCGGCAGCAGCCGGTGCGGATTCAGCGCGTTTAACCGCTTCTTTCACGTAAGCCTGAACGTCTTCGCGCAGGATACGACCTTTACGGCCGGTGCCTTTCACTTTCGCCAGGTTAACACCGAACTCGCGCGCCAGGCGGCGAATCAGCGGGGTCGCGTGAACGTAGGCATCGTTTTCAGCGAATTCGCTTTTACCTTCTGCTTTCGCAGCCGGCGCAGCGGCAGGCTTAGCGGCCTGAGCCGGGGCAGCAGCTGGTGCCGGTGCAGCAGCCTGAGCCGGAGCGGCGGCAGGCGCAGCGCCTTCCACTTCGAAGACCATGATCAGGGAACCGGTTTTGACTTTATCGCCGGTGCTGATTTTGATCTCTTTAACGGTACCCGCGAACGGCGCCGGAACTTCCATAGAGGCTTTGTCGCCCTCTACGGTGATCAGGGACTGTTCCGCCGCGACTTTATCGCCGACTTTAACCATCACTTCGGTGACTTCAACTTCGTCGCCGCCGATGTCCGGGACGTTAACATCTTTCACGCCTGCTGCGGCAGCCGGAGCCGCAGCAGCCGGCGCGGCAGCCTGTGCCGGAGCGGCTGCAGGCGCAGCGCCCGCCACTTCGAAGATCATAATCAGGGAGCCGGTGGAAACTTTATCGCCGGTATTGATTTTGATCTCTTTGACGGTACCGGCGAACGGCGCCGGAACTTCCATAGAGGCTTTATCACCTTCTACGGTGATCAGGGATTGCTCAGCGGCGATGGTGTCGCCCACTTTAACCATGATCTCGGTGACTTCGACTTCATCGCCGCCGATATCCGGGACGTGAACTTCTTTCGCTGCCGCGGCAGCCGCTGGAGCAGCGGCGGCCGGAGCGGCTTCTTTCTTCTCTTCCTGCGCAGGTGCAGCGGCGGCTGCACCTTCGGCGGAATCGAAAATCATAATCAGTTTGCCAGTCTCGGTTTTGTCGCCGACGGAGACTTTAATCTCTTTCACGACGCCAGCCTGCGGAGACGGGACTTCCATAGAGGCTTTGTCGCCTTCTACGGTGATCAGCGACTGTTCAGCTTCTACTTTGTCGCCAACTTTGACCAGGATCTCGGTGATTTCAACTTCATCAGCCCCGATGTCCGGTACTT
>OJUJ01000250.1_pt1 | contig 15703 bp, 10 predicted proteins | sample 1599951 | NCBI WGS metagenome assembly OJUJ01 (sample SAMN04436643, study PRJEB24849) | human gut metagenome | biome: human gut; feature: NICU; material: stool | host: Homo sapiens | place: USA: Saint Louis, MO | collected 2010-04-07 | reverse complement strand
AGAAACCGGCGCTGTATGATACCGCTGACGCCACCGCCAACAGCCGTATCAACGCGCGTCTGCCTTATATCTTCCTGCTGTCGCGCATCGCGCACTACCTGAAGATGATCCAGCGCGAGAATATCGGCACCACCAAGGACCGGCGTCTGCTGGAGCTGGAGCTGAACACCTGGGTGCGGAGCCTGGTGACAGAAATGACCGACCCCGGCGACGAGCTGCAGGCCTCCCATCCGCTGCGCGATGCCAGCGTGGTGGTGGAAGATATCGAGGATAACCCGGGCTTCTTCCGCGTGAAGCTGTACGCGGTGCCGCACTTCCAGGTCGAGGGGATGGACGTCAATCTGTCGCTGGTTAGCCAGATGCCAAAGGCGAAGGCGTAGGTTCGGACGATGATGAAAACGGAACGTCCGTTGTGGGGCCGGGGCATTATGGTGTCGCCTCAGCATTTTCAACAGCAGGCTGCGTATGCAGCCTGGACTGCGGAAGTGATTGCCCGGATGGGTCTTAACCACCCCTGGGGAGTGGTTGAGGCGACCTTCGAACCAGAGATGCTCAAACTGGGCCGCCTGCAGGCTCACAGGCTGCAGGTCCGGTTCCAGGATGGCACGATGATTGATACGGACAATGCCGATGCGCTGCCGTCCGCGCTGTCGCTGGACGGCGCGTCCGGCGAGGCGGTGATCGTGCTGGCGCTGCCCCTGATGCAGGCGAATGGCGGCAACTGTCTGAAGCCGGAGGAGGTGGCCGAAAGGCCGGCGCGCTTCCGGCAGCGCTGGCGCGATGTCCGTAACCAGTTTGGGGATGATACCCGGCAGATTGCCGTCATACAGCCGGAGCTGACCCTCCGCTTCGCCCACCAGGACAACAGCGATTACCTGACCTGTCCGCTTGTTCGCCTGCAGCGGGACTCGCAGGGGGCCTGGCTTATCGACGAGACGTTTCTCCCGCCGCTGCTGCAGATCCAGGGCAGCCGCTGGCTGGCGACGCAGCTTGAACAGCTGCTCATCCAGCTCCGGGCTCGTCTGACGCGCCTGATGGCCATGCGTCGCGAAAGCAATGAACGGATGGCTGATTTTGCCGTAGCCGATGTCTCTCTGTTCTGGTTGCTGAATGCGCTGAACAGCGCCGAGCCGGTGCTGGGGTACTTTCTGCGTTACCGGCAAAGCCCGCCGGAACGCCTCTACCCGGAGCTGGCGCGCCTGGCTGGTAGCCTGCTGACCTTTTCGCTCACCCATCAGGCGAATGCCGTCCCGATCTATCAGCATGACCAGCTGAACGCGGTTTTTCCGCCGCTGTTTGATTTACTGAGCGACCTGCTGGAGGCGAGCCTGCCATCGCGGGTGGTGGCGATTGCCCTGGAGCATGATGCCCGGCTGCACTTCTGGCAGGCGCGTCTGCACGATGCCCGGCTGCGGGAAGGGGCTGATTACTACCTGTCGGTTCGTTCGTCGGTACCGGTCGCCCAACTGCAGGAGCAGTTTCCGCGACAGTGCAAAGTGGGCAGTCCGGATCATGTCAAAGCCATCGTCAACTCCTCGCGGACAGGGGTGCCCCTCACGCCATTGCGTCATGTGCCGGCGGCGATCCCGCTGCGTCTGGAAAATCAGTATTTCAGCCTCGATGTGTCCCACCCTCTGGCGACGGAAATGCTGCAGAGCGGCACCTGTATGTTTTACGTCCCGGGGATGCTCGGTGAGCCTGAACTTGAACTTTTTGCGGTACTACGAACGTGAATGAGCCTAAACGCGGCAACGCCGCGTCCATTGATATTGATGTGCTGCTGCAGAACACCTGGCTGCAGGTTATCAGCCTGCGCCACGGCCCGCAGTTCCGCGATGAGGAAGGGTACACGCTATGGCAGCGCTGTATCGCTGATGTCGAGCGCGTGCAACATGAGCTGAAGGCGAGCGGGCTTGATGACGCCAGCTGTCAGCATATTCTCACCGCCCAGTGCGCGCTGCTCGATGAAGCCGTGAAAGGTCGCGGCGTGGAGGATGAGGCCTGCCTGCAGTGGTATGACATTCCGCTGCAGGGGCACTTCCTCGGCACCATGGACGCCGGCGACACCCTGTGCGAGCGGATGCGTGATGTGTTGCGTGAACCGGCGCCCAACCTGGCCGTGGTCACCTGTTTTCAGCGGGTGATGCTGCTGGGTTTTATTGGCAGCTTTCGCTCCCTCCACGACCCCGAGCGCCTGAAGCTGGTCAACGCGCTCGGTGAGCGTGTTCCTCCTTTTCAGTGCCCGGCTACCGCTCCCGTACTGGTAGAGAGTCGCGCCGGTCTGGGGATAAGCGGCTGGCTGGCCCCATGGCCGGTACGTATTGGCCTGAGCGTGGTAGTGGTACTCGCCCTGTGGTGGGGGCTCAACCACTGGCTCGATCACCTGCTGCTGACCTTGTTACCGGGGGAGGTGAAATGAGCCCCGCGCAGCAGCGTGGGCTGGCGCTGTGGGCCAGTCTGCTGAGTGCGCTGGTGTGCCTGCTATTTTTGCCGGTTCCCCGCTGGGGGGCGTGGCTCATTCTGCTGGTCACGCTGGCCCTGATCATCGGGATCTGGCGCATCGCCAGTCGTCGTACCGGACGTAACGTCGCATCAACCCAGGCCCCTATCCCGGAGGGCGCTTATCGCCAGCCGGTGGTCCTCGTTTGCGGCGACCTGCCGTGTGTCTGGCCGCCAGCGTCACCGGTGCGAGTGGTCAAACAGGGCTGCTGGATCCGCGTGAAAAAGACGGAGGAGCTGCAGCAGGTCGCGCGCCAGGTATTGAGCCAGCGGCCGGAATGGGGGCCTCAGCTGTCGGTGCTGCTCTGCGTCTGCCCGCAGCGGCATGCGCAAAGCGATGCGCTGACCAGCGCTCTGCTGGCCCTGCGCTGGCAACTCAGCCAGCTGCGCCAGCAGACGGGGTATGCCGTACCGCTGGCGCTGCAGGGGCAGGTGGGCAGCGCGATGAGTCGCGACCTGTTGTGGCAGGCGGCGATACCGGGTGAAGCGGTGAAAGTCTGGCAGCCCTCCTGCGCCCCCTGCTCCGTACCGGCCTGGGTACGCGCCGGCGGGGCGGCCGCGCTGGAGCAGCAGGTGCTGATGAACAGCCTGATGGACTGGTCTGAACAGCACGTCCATGCCGTGTTGACGGAAGAGAATACCGACCTGCCACCTCTGACCCCTGCGGCCGTGCTGTGGGGCCTCGGGCCCTCGCTGCCCGGAAGTCTGGCATCGTCGGCCTGGACGACGTGGTTATCCCGACATAGCGGCCTGTCGCGGGTAGCTGGCTGGCAGCCAGATGAGAGCGACACCGGGGACGCTTCAGCTTTGCCGGAATTCATCCTGCCGCAGTTACCGGCGGGACGGGGACTCACGCCACGAGGCAGGGCCTGGCGCGCGGCGCTCGCGATTTTCACCCTCGCGGCTGTCGCCGCGCTGCTCAGCAGTGGCTGGAACAATCGACAACTGCTGCAGCGCGTTGGCGTCGATATTGCGCGTTATGAGCGGATTGCGATGGATGATTATCGACCAAAAGCCAGCGCTGTCAGGGTGCTGCGTGAAGATGCCGCGCTGCTTGATAGCTGGGCGCGTAACGGCGTCCCGCTGCGCCTGAGTCTGGGCTTATATCGCGGGGAGCAGATTCGCCTGCCGTTGCTGGAGGCGATTCGCGGTTACGTGCCGCCTCCGCCTCCGCCCAGGCCGGTGCAGCGCGTTGCCCCGAACGTCATCCGCCTTGACAGCATGTCGCTATTCGATACCGGGAAATGGGTACTGAAGCCTGGTTCGACAAAGCGGCTGGTCAGCTCGCTGATGGACATTAAGGCCAGGCCCGGGTGGCTGATCGTGGTGGCGGGTCACACCGACAGCGTGGGTGAGGAAAAAGCCAACCAGCTATTGTCGCTGAAACGTGCGGAATCGGTCCGCGACTGGATGCGCGATACCGGCGACGTGCCGGACAGCTGCTTTGCCGTTCAGGGCTATGGCGAAAGCCGACCAATTGCAACAAACGATACGCCGGAGGGCCGTGCGCTGAACCGTCGTGTCGAAATCAGTCTGGTGCCGCAGGTAGACGCCTGCCGGTTACCGGACCAACCCTCTGCGTCATCCCAGGATGATGGCGCTTCACTACACAATGGAGAGTAATTCCATGGCAATTCCTGTTTATCTTTGGCTGAAAGACGACGGCGGCGCGGACATTAAAGGGTCTGTCGACGTTCAGGATCGTGAAGGCAGTATCGAAGTGGTGGCTCAGGAGCATAACCTGTACATCCCGACCGATAACAACACCGGCAAACTGACCGGCACGCGTATTCATACGCCGTTCCTGTTCACCAAGGAGATCGACTCCTCCAGCCCCTACCTGTACAAGGCGGTGACCACCGGTCAGACCCTGAAGTCCGCCGAGTTTAAGTGGTACCGAATCAACGATGCCGGCCAGGAAGTGGAGTATTTCAATACCAAACTTGAGAACGTCAAGGTGGTGAAAGTGAATCCCCTGATGCACGACATCAAAAACCCCGCCTACGAGAAGCACAACCATCTGGAACAGATTGAGCTGCGCTACGAGAAGATCACCTGGACCTATAAAGACGGCAACATCATTCACTCCGATAGCTGGAACGAACGCGCCACCGCGTAATTGCCCGTCATATTTCGCGCCGCTGGCGCGCAGGCGACGTTCGCTCATCCCGGCCGCATCGTTATCTCTGCGGCCGGGGATTATTGCGGGCGATCGCCTGATGCGGGCAGCGTTTCTCTGCCCGCCGTTTTTTGCTGAGCGCCTGAGATACGGGTTCTCAGCAAAGAAAAACACAATCTGTCTGCCTGACCTTGTGCGCTTGGGGTTCCTGTTCAGGAACAGCGACGGGCGGTAGCGTGTCCGGAAACAATAAGAGAGGATCTCATGGAAAATCCAGCCAGCCTGTTACGCCGTCTTAATCCCTGCTGTGCCCGCGCAATGGAGGGGGCGGCCTCCCTGTGCCAGACCCGGGCGCATGCCGAGATCCTGCCCGAGCACTGGCTGCTTAAGCTGCTGGAACAGGGGGAAGGCGATCTGACGGTGCTGGCGCGGCGCTATGAATGGGATATGGATGCGCTGTGGCAGGATCTGCTGAGCTGGCTGGATAAACAGCCGCGCTCGGTACGTCATCGTCCCCAGCTCTCTGACCATACCCTGAGGCTGATGCAGGAGGCCTGGCTGATTGCCTCTCTCAGCGGCGAAGCGCAGATCCGCAGTGTTCACCTGCTGATGGCGCTGGTTGAAAAACAGAATCTGATCCAGTGCGATGGCCTGTGGCCGCTGTTAACGCTGGGCCAGCGTCAGCTGGAACGCCTGCGCCCCTTGCTGGATGCCCAGTCCGACGAACGTCCGCCAGCGCAGCAGGAAGCGGCGCTTGCGCAGCTCCATGGTGGGGACGTGGAATTTGTGGGGCGTCCTGCGGGCAGCGAACTGAATGCGGATGGGCTCAACCCGGCGCTGCAGAACGCGCTGGACAAATTCACTCTCGACGTCACCGCCAAAGCCAGAGACGGCCAGATTGACCCGGTGTTCGGACGCGACACGGAAATCCGCCAGATGGTGGATATTCTCTCCCGTCGGCGAAAAAACAACCCGATCCTCGTCGGTGAGCCGGGCGTGGGCAAGACCGCTCTGGTGGAAGGCCTGGCGCTGCGCATTGCCGAAGGCAACGTCCCCGACGCGCTGAAGCCGGTGTCGGTGCGCACCCTTGACCTCGGTCTGCTGCAGGCCGGCGCCGGGGTCAAAGGCGAGTTCGAGCAGCGGCTGAAAAATATCATTGAGGCGGTACAGCAGTCGCCTTCGCCGGTGCTGCTGTTTATCGACGAGGCGCACACGATCATCGGCGCGGGTAATCAGGCGGGCGGCGCGGATGCCGCCAACCTGCTGAAGCCGGCGCTGGCCCGGGGCGAACTGCGGACTATCGCCGCCACCACCTGGAGTGAATACAAGCAGTACTTCGAGCGCGACGCCGCGCTGGAGCGCCGCTTTCAGATGGTCAAGGTGGATGAGCCGGACGACGACACCGCCTGCCTGATGCTGCGCGGCCTGAAGTCCCGCTATGCCGACCACCACGGCGTGCATATCACGGATGATGCGGTGCGCGCCGCCGTGACGCTGTCACGACGCTATCTCACCGGTCGCCAGCTGCCGGACAAGGCAGTGGATTTACTCGACACCGCTTCCGCCCGCCTGCGTATGAGTTTGGATACCGTGCCTGAGCCGCTGACCCGCATGAAGGCGCAGCTCACCGCGCTGGCAATGGAGAAGCAGGCGCTGCTGGAAGATATTGCGCTGGGCAACAGCGCCCGCGGCGATCGGCTGGCGGCCATTGAGCAGGAGGAGATCCGCCTTATTCTGGCGCTGGATACCCTTGAAACTCAGTATGGTCAGGAGCTGCAGCTGACGGAAGCGCTGCTCGCCTGTCGCCGCGATATCTCCCGCCAGGCGGAAATTAACGACCTGCAAACCGCGCTTATCGCCGTCCAGCAGGGCAATCCGCTGCTCGGGCTGGACGTCGAGGTCCGCACCGTGGCGACGGTGATTGCCGACTGGACCGGCGTGCCGCTCTCCTCGCTTATGAAAGATGAGCAGACGGAGCTGCTGAGCCTGGAAGAGAGTCTCGGCAAACGGGTGGTTGGCCAGGAGGCGGCCCTGAGCGCTATTGCCCGGCGCCTGCGCGCCGCGAAAACCGGCCTGACGCCGGAGAACGGTCCGCAGGGGGTGTTCCTGCTGGTCGGGCCGAGCGGCACCGGCAAAACGGAAACGGCGCTCACCCTGGCCGATGCGCTGTTCGGCGGCGAGAAAGCGCTGATCACCATCAATCTCTCCGAGTACCAGGAGCCGCACACCGTCAGCCAGCTGAAGGGTTCTCCGCCGGGCTACGTCGGCTACGGCCAGGGCGGGATCCTGACCGAGGCGGTGCGCAAACGCCCCTACAGCGTGGTGCTGCTCGATGAGGTGGAAAAGGCCCATCGCGATGTGATGAACCTGTTCTACCAGGTCTTCGACCGGGGGGTAATGCGCGACGGCGAGGGGCGTGAAATCGACTTTCGCAACACCGTGATCCTGATGACCGCCAACCTCGGTAGCGACCTCCTGATGCAGCTGCTGGATGAACAGCCGCAGGCCAGCGAATCAGACCTGCACGAGCTGCTGCGCCCGGTGCTGCGCGGCCACTTCCAGCCGGCGCTGCTGGCCCGCTTCCAGACGGTGATTTACCGTCCGCTGCCGGCGGCAGCGCTGCGCGCCATTGTCGGCATGAAGCTCGGGCAGGTAAGTCAGCGTCTGGCTTGCCATTACGGAATCACCACCACCCTCAGCGAGAGCCTGTTCGACGCGCTGACCGAGGCCTGCCTGCTGCCGGATACCGGCGCCCGCAACGTCGACAGTCTGCTGAATCAGCAGATCCTGCCGGCGCTGAGTCAGCAGCTATTGAGCCATATGGCGGCGGGGCAGAAACCGCGCCAGGTGACGCTGGGGTATCACGAAGAGGAAGGCGTCGTGATGGCGTTTGACGAGGGGACAATATCCGATGAGTAGCGTGAAATCGTTGTTGTTCAGCCATAACCACCACCTGCTTTCGGTGAAGGGATGTGAAGCCGGGCTTGATGTGCTGGCCTTCGAGGGCGATGAAGCCCTGAGCCAGCCGTTCCGCTACCGTATTGAATTCACCAGCGCAGACCATGCCATCAGCAAAGAGATGATGCTGATGAAGGCAGCCTCCCTGACGCTGCAGGCGCCGGTGGCTCAGGGCTTCGGCATCAATGTTCAGCAACCCGTGCGGGTGATCCAGGGCGTGGTGACGGGGTTTGAACGGCTCAGTACCTCCAGGGATGAAACGCACTACGCGCTGACGCTTCAGCCGCGCCTGGCGCTGCTTAACCGCTCGCACCAGAACGCCATTTACCAGGACCAGTCCGTTCCGCAGATTGTGGAAAAAATCCTCCGCGAGCGCCACGGCCTGCGTGGTCAGGATTTTCTGTTCTCGCTGACAAAAACGTATCCGCGACGCGAGCAGGTGATGCAGTACGGCGAGGATGACCTGCGCTTTATCACCCGTCTGCTGGGTGAGGTGGGGATCTGGTTTCGCTTTACCGCCGACACGCGGCTGCACATCGACGTCGCTGTGTTCTGCGACAGTCAGCAGGGCTATGAGAAGGGGCTGACGTTGCCTTCGGTCCCGCCGTCAGGGCAGCAGTCGGCCGGGGTGGACGCGGTGTGGGAGATGGCATGTCGCCACCGCGTTGTGGAGCAGCAGGTCAGTACCCGCGACTACAACTACCGCGAGGCGACGGCGGACATGAACGCGCAGGTGGATGTCACCCGCGGGGAGACCACTACCTTTGGTGAGGCTTACCACTGGGGAGATAACTACCTGACCGCGGGGAATGCCCATGACCGCCATCCGGCGCCGGAGTCCGGGGCGTTTTACGCCCGGCTTCGGCATGAGCGTTATCTTAACGGCCAGACCCGGATGCAGGCCACCACCAGCTGCCCGACGCTCTGCCCGGGACAGGTGCTGAAGGTCACCGGCGGAGAGGAGATGGCCGGGGAGTTTGCTGATGGCGTGCTCATCACGGCGATGCACAGCCACGCCCGGCGCGATGCCGACTTTGCGGTGGAGTTTGCCGGCATACCGGACAGCCCGGACGTCGGCTACCGGCCTGAGCCCGGCGCGCGTCCGGTGATGGCCGGGACGCTGCCGGCCCGCGTGACCAGCACCCGGGAAAACGACACCTACGGGCATATCGACAAACACGGACGCTACCGGGTGAATATGCTGTTTGACCGCGCGCGCTGGGAAACCGGGTTCGAGAGCCTGTGGGTCCGCCAGTCGCGGCCGTATGCCGGAGACACCTACGGCCTGCACCTGCCGCTGCTGGCCGGGACGGAGGTGGCGATTGGCTTTGAGGATGGTAACCCTGACCGGCCGTATATCGCGGGCGTGCTGCACGACTCGGCGCACGGCGACCACGTCACCATCCGCAATGACAAACGTAACGTCCTGCGCACCCCGGCCAACAACAAAATCCGCCTCGACGACGAGCGCGGGAAAGAGCATATCAAGCTCTCGACGGAGTACGGCGGCAAGAGCCAGCTGAACCTGGGGCACCTGGTGGACAGTGACAGGCAGCCGCGCGGCGAAGGCTTTGAGCTGAGAACCGACAGCTGGGGAGCTATCCGGGCACAGAAAGGGATATTTATCAGCGCGGACGGACAGGTGCAGGCTCAGGGGCAGGTGCTGGCGATGGAGCCGGCGGTCAGTTTGCTGAAAGGTGCGGTGAATCAGGTCACGGAATGGGGAAGTATTACGCAAACCCATCACAATGTTGTCCCAGACACCGGCCCATTAAGCGCACTGACCGCAGGCGCCAGCGATCTTAAACAGCCGACATTGCTGATGTCGGCGCCGATGGGGATTGCCGCAGTCACGCCGGAAACGACCCTACTACACAGCGGTAACGGGCTGTATCTGCAGAGCCTGGGAGAGGTCAACATCACCACGGCACAGCGCTGTTCACTGAATGCCAGCCAGGCTATTTCACTGCTGGCGCAACAGGAAGGAATGCGGCTGGTCTCCGCCAAAGGCCCGTTGGTAGTAGAGTCGCACGGCGATATTCTGTCGCTGACCGCGCTAAAAGATATCACCGTCCAGTCAACCCAGGGGCATCTGCAGTTGACGGCTAAAAATGGCATCACCCTGGGTTGCGGCGGCGCATATATCCGTCTTACCCCGCAGGGAGAGGTACAGATCCACGGACCGGGGGTGATTAGCCTTAAGGGGCAGCATGATTTGCAGGGGCCAGTCAGCGAGGCGTTTCCCTTGCCTGAGCTACCGGCATCGGTGTGTAAAGAGTGCCTTAAAAAAGCCCAGGCGCTGGCGCAGGGCTTCGTGCCGCGGGAGGCATAGATGACCAGACAATGGATTGAGGAGGTCGCCGGAACCTGTCGGGCTTTCGGAACGGATTATCTGCATGTCATTATCGATCAGGCGGGGGTGGATTTTTCCGTTATTCCGGCGCTGAATTCGCTATCAGTTGAGTGGCAGTCGCTTTTTCATGGACTTCCGGAAGCATTTATTGTCGATGATGCTCCGCTGGTGGCGCGCTTTACGCTTGATGATCTTGAGCAAATGCGCTGGTTACAGGATATCAGCCAGCAACTTGCCATCCAGGCGCCGCTGCTCCTGTTCTGCGCATATTGGCCCTTTTCGGCGCTAGCGAACTGGCTCACGCAGTGTATGGATATTCTGCAGGAAGGGCGCAGCGGACTTTTACGCTTTTACGATACCCGGGTATTTCCGCTGTTGTTTACGCACATTCTCAGTGACGAGCAGCAAGAGCCATTGATGCGTCCGGCCCTGTTTTGGGCGTGGCAGGATCTTGACGGCCAGGCGAAAGGCATCAAGGGCAGTGGTCTCCCGCCGGAACGCGATGAAAAGGCGCCAAAAATAGAACTCAGCGATCTCCAGCTTGAGCATCTGATGTGTATCAGCGATGTCATCGTCATGTTGTCGCACTGTGCTCCGCCTGCGGGCATGTTTGACTCAAGACAGTCACTGTTTTCGGCCTGTTACCAGGGCATGGTGGAGGCGACACGCCAGGGTCTTCTTCTGGATGACGCTCGTGAAGACTGGGTAATGAAGAAGTGGCTTGCCGACGTAAAAACCAGTGAGAGACCTTCAGAATGAAAAGCCTGGTCTGGCTGAGTACACCCCTCTCTTCATTACCCTCAAACCGACAGGGAGAGTCCAATGAAATCTGCATTAATCAGCCCGCTGCTGGCGGGGCTGCTGCTGTTAACCGGCTGCGCACAGCCTGCCGCACAGGCCGGAGGCGGCGGTGGCGGCACCATTGACGCCATCAACCACACAAAATGGGCGATCAACCACTTCAGTGTCAACGGCCAGTCGGGGATCGACATTTTAGGCCCGTTTCAGGGCGGCGGTGGCGGCTGCTGCTTCAGCGTGCCCGCCCGCTGGACGCCGGGTATGACGGTGCGCGTTGACTGGGAAAGTGGGGAAGCTTCAACTGATGATTTCCCGGGATATGAAAACTGGAATAAATATCTTGAATGGGAAAAGAAAATAAAAGCCAGTCATCGGCAGCACAGCAAAACTGTCCCGCTGCCCGACTATAACGGCCAGGATGTGTGCGGCATTACGGTGCACTTTTTACCCTGCGATGACGTGAAAGTGACCACCAGCTGCTGGTCACCGAGAAATGCGAACTATCCGATAAAAGAGCCCGTCAGGATGAAGGAGCCCGCCGTATGTCCGAAATAACCGAAAACCATGCCGCCTGGGTCCCGCCGCCGTTTCCGCCGCAGGGACGTCTGCCGGGCCGGGCGCTGCAGGTTGGGCAGAACTGCCATCAGCAGAACAGCGACGAGCGACGCTATCACCAGGAACTGTGCCTGGCTGCCGGACGGCGCGTGGAGACGCCGTGCTGCAAGACGCTGCACATCAGCCTGTTTTTCGACGGTACCGGCAATAACTTAAATCATGACTTTTTTATCGCGAAGCCGAAACATCCGACCAATATCGCCCGGCTGTTTCGGGCAACTATTGGAACGGGAACGGCTGGCGGGGTGCCGTCTGACGATCAGAGCAAGCTGTTTGATGATGACGCCGAGGGGGACGGGAAATATTTTAAATTCTATATGCCCGGCGTGGGCACCCCCTTCCCGGAAGTGAATGACCCGGACTATTCCACCATGGGTCTGGTGGGGGCAGTTAAGGGTGAGGATCGGATTAACTGGGCGCTGCTGCGCATAATCGATGTGCTGATGTTTAGTGCCACCGAAAAATGGCTGACCACCACAGAGAGTCGTCGTTCACTGAAAGAAATGAGCACCAGCTGGAACCGGCTGTGGTTTGGCGGCAGCCATAACCGCTATGAAGAGTTCACTCGTTTGCTGAATGATTTGGCCTCTGATTTGAAGCCCCTGATTATTCAGCCTGAGCCGGGCAAGCCGAAACTGACAGGCATCAAGCTGTATGTCTATGGTTTTTCCCGCGGCGCGGCAGCGGCGCGCACCTTTGTGCGCTGGCTGAGCGAACTGCTGCCCCCGCCGGCGGCGGAGGGTGAAAAACCGCCGCAGTGCCTGCAGACAGGCGGGATGCAGCTGCCCGTCAGCGTGGAGTTTCTCGGGCTGCTGGATACGGTGGCCTCCGTCGGGGTGGCGCATGTGGTGCCGGTTGCCGACGGGCATATGTCCTGGGCAGACGGCACGATGGAGCTGCCGGATGATGAAACCTATGGCGGGCTGATAAAAAAATGTGTTCATCTGGTCTCCGGGCATGAGCAGCGTCTCTGCTTTCCGCTGGACTCTGTGCGCCGGGCAAACGGCAAATACCCGCCCTGTGCCACTGAGGTGGTTTACCCGGGAATGCACTCGGATATTGGTGGAGGGTATCCGCCGGGGGATCAGGGGAAGGCGAATGCTAAACATGATGGCTATCTGTTGTCACAAATAGTGTTGCATGACATGTATTCAAGCGCTTTTTCTGCTGGCGCGCCACTGAAAGTCAATAAATTTAGTTTACCGGAGAGTTTAAGAAAGGATAGTTGGCGCGCTCTTGATGCTGAGCAAATTAGAGATTTTGTCGCTGCACCGGAATTAATATCACGCTTCAACGCCTGGCGCGAACTTACCCTGGGCCAAACCACGCCGAAAACGTTCGATCCCGATGCAGCCTCTCACTACGAACCACCTGCCGCCGGCGGCAGTCTGGAAACCGTCATTGCTGAGCAGATGGCCTGGATCACCGCCTGGCGCATCGACCGCTATGCCAGAGGCTCGATGCTGAAAACGCCCTTCTATCAGCGCGCCACGAATACCGACGCGCTGCCTGCCGCGCGTAAGGCGGCAGAAGAGGTTCGTGATGAAAAACAGGCGGCGGTGCTCAGGGCTCGCCAGAACCAGATAGCAAACCAGCCCCCTGACAGGATGGATGAGCTGGTTCTGCAGCCGGGCGTGAAGGATTTTGACCCAAAGATGGATCAAACCCAGCTGTTCGACGCGGCGAAGGAGTTCGGAAAAGATTACCACGACGGTTACCGTATCCCGGATAACCTGGCGCAGCTGGTGCTGGATACCGTGCTGCAGCCGGTGATTTTCATTCTGAATACCGATGATGAAGCGCAGGAATACCGGCGCATGAAGCGTGACGGAGAGGCCCGGGTGGCCGTCCTCTTTCCCGATGCCGGGGAGGCCAGCAACGCGGAACAGCCTGCCGGGCTGGTGAGGGCGCTGTTTGATGACCAGATACATGACTCACGCGCCTGGTTTATGTATGCCGCGCTCGGCACGCGCGAGATGTGGACCGGTTACTTCCGCTACCGGATGATTTACTTCAGCGAGCGCTGCAGTAAACCGCTCTCGCCGCTGGTGCTCGCCGGAGACCTGGTGGGTTTTGCGACCGTGACCGCGGGTGTCGTGCTCAGTTTCCGGCAAAAGCGCCTGACCGGCAAGCTGGCCGGGCTGGCTGCGACAGGCGCCGTGCGCTCGCTGGAGGTGGCGGTGCTGGACAAGATAACCGGGGAAGCGCTGCCGGAGCTGCCCGGAGGGGCGCAGCTGCGGGCATTTACCCACGAGCCGGGAACCGTTGTCGCACAGCAAAAGGCGCGGAAAGCGGAAGAGCAGCTGGCGCGGGGGCAAGCCGCGCTGCCGGCCAGCTGGCTGGAGGACGTTCTGACGACAACGGTCTGAACGCGGATAAGGAGGATCCGATGAATAAAGTCATTCGCAAAGGCGATACCCTGCGGGAGTATGGGGGCAGGGTGCTGATGGGGCATTATCAGTGTTTTGGTCTGGGATTCGCCTGCAAGGGCGACCCGGTCAAGTGTAACAAACACGGTATGACGACCATTGCTGAAGGCAGCGCACGAACCACGATTGATGGCCAGCCGGTTGCGCTGCACGGTCATCGCTGCGCCTGCGGCTGCACGCTGGTCAGCTCTAACCCAGACTGCGGGGTTGATCAGTGAGGCCGGTACCGGAGTATCCCCCGTACGGAGACGCGCGACCGCCTGGTACGGCCAGGTGGCTATCGGCTTCGGCCCTGCTGGTCCTGCTTAGCGGCGGGGTCAGCGCTTTACTTGCCTCGTCAGAAGGGAAAAGCGCCCTGGCCGCCACCGGGATCCTGTTGGCTCTGGTGCTGGCAGGTACCGGCTGGTTGATCCGGCTGCTGTACTACCGCATGAGCGTGCATAACGCCAAGTTCTATGACCAACTGGTGGCATACGAACAACAGCAATGGTGGGCGGAGCATCGGCAGCCGATCGGGTTACAGGAAGGTCTGTTGCTGGGGCCCATGGGCAAAACGACCACTGACTGGCTGCGGGTGCTAAGCCGTCACCAGCGTCCGCCAGAGGAAGAGAACGAGGGCGGCGGCAGGGCGCTGCGAGCGCCATACCTTTCAGTTTCTGAGGCTATCGCCCGCGAAAAACGGCTGGCGGAACTACTGGTGATGGAATGGCAACGACAGCGCAGTGAAAGAACGCTTACGCCGCCGCTGCGTTGCTACTGGCAGGGAACGGAGCTCGCCTGGCAGGCGTTTCGTGCACAGATGACCCTCACTGTTGCGCAGATGACACTACCCTCACGCCCGCATGCCTGGCGTGGGGAGGCCAGCCTCGCGGAGATAGCACACGCTCTGGCGGAAGCTGACCCCCATGACACTGTGCTTATCGCCGGATGTCAGGTGGTTGTCGCCCAGACGGGGGCGGTGCAACCCGCCGGAGAGTCTGCGGTACTGTGGCTCGCCGGACGAGACGGTCCGGTGCACCTGACCAGGGGGGAAACCTATTGCGCAGAAAAAGGGGAGGCCCTGACTGCTGTAGCCGCTCGTGTGCTGGAGCAGAACGAACTGAGCGGCCCCCCGGAAGCCTGTGCGCTGTTTTTTCAGCCGGGGCTGGAAGCGCTGGCGCACAGCGGTTGGGATATCAACCTGTATCGCCAGGATGCCTGTTGGGGAGACATCGGCGAGATGGAAGGCTTGACCGTCCTGTCGCTGGCGGCGATCTACGCCGCGCACTACCAACAACCGTGTGGCTGGCTAGCCCGCGATCCCTTGAATACCCTCGCAATTGGAATTGTAAAACCTGATGGACAACGTCAATAAACCTGCAGCTATCTCTGTGGCGGCTACGGTTATCGTCTGTATTGCTGCGGTCACGCTTCTGGTGCTCCTGGGCGGGCTGGCATGGTGGCTATGGGCGATGGATCGTGCCACGCAGTGGGAAACGCTGCGCCCGCTTATCGCCACGGGCTTTATTATCTGGGGGATGGCACTCAGCCTGCTGGTACTGGGGTTTATGGCCTTTCGACTGCTGATAAAAGATAAGGTTAAGCCTTCAGCAGCGCCTGTGCGGCAACCCACCAGGCCCGCCGGGCGCGAAGCCCTTTATGCCCCGCTGAAAAAGCACCTTCACGCACGTTACCGCCTGCGCTGGCGGCGCAAAGTCCGCCTGCTGCTGGTTACCGGCGACGAGGCAGAAATCGAACAACTGGCGCCTGGTCTGCGTCAGCAGCAGTGGCTTGAAGGTAACCGCACTGTGCTGATTTACGGCGGTAACCTGATCACAGAGCCCGACCAAGAAAAATACGCCGCGCTGCGCAAGCTGCGCCGTGGCCGTCCTCTGGACGGGATTGTGCGGGTGATGCCGTCGTCTCTGACCCTGACGCCGCAGATAAGCGAGA
>OJUJ01000243.1_pt1 | contig 16269 bp, 13 predicted proteins | sample 1599951 | NCBI WGS metagenome assembly OJUJ01 (sample SAMN04436643, study PRJEB24849) | human gut metagenome | biome: human gut; feature: NICU; material: stool | host: Homo sapiens | place: USA: Saint Louis, MO | collected 2010-04-07 | reverse complement strand
ACAAAGATATTCAAAAAAACTTTGACGAAGCCAAAGAACAAGTAGAAGCACAAGGTGGAAAGTTCTCTGATGCATTAAAACAAGCTGGTTTAACTGAAAAAACATTCAAGAAACAGTTAAAACAAAGAGCAGCCTATGATGCAGGTCTAAAAGCCCACTTAAAAATTACAGATGAAGACTTAAAAACAGCTTGGGCAAGTTTCCATCCAGAAGTAGAAGCACAAATTATCCAAGTTGCTTCAGAAGATGATGCCAAAGCTGTCAAGAAAGAAATCACTGACGGCGGCGATTTCACAAAAATTGCTAAAGAAAAATCAACAGATGCTGCTACGAAAAAAGATGGCGGTAAAATTAAATTTGATTCACAAGCAACAACTGTTCCTGCCGAAGTTAAAGAAGCTGCCTTCAAATTAAAAGATGGCGAAGTGTCAGAACCAATTGCTGCAACAAATATGCAAACCTACCAAACAACCTACTATGTAGTGAAAATGACGAAAAACAAAGCAAAAGGCAATGACATGAAACCTTATGAAAAAGAGATCAAGAAAATTGCTGAAGAAACAAAATTAGCCGATCAAACATTTGTTTCGAAAGTCATTAGTGACGAATTAAAAGCGGCCAATGTGAAAATTAAAGATGATGCCTTCAAGAACGCTTTAGCAGGCTACATGCAAACTGAATCTTCAAGCGCTTCTTCAGAGAAAAAAGAATCAAAATCAAGTGATTCTAAAACAAGCGATACCAAAACAAGCGACTCTGAAAAAGCAACAGATTCTTCAAGCAAAACAACAGAATCTTCTTCTAAATAAGCATAAAAAAGAGAGTGGTCGATTGACCACTCCCTTTTTTATTTATCTTTTGGAACATAGAAACTGCGGTTATCTAAACCAAAGATTCGTTCCGTATACTCCCCAGGCTGTGTTTGACGAATTGCCCCTAGCATCATTTGAATGGACGCATCCATGGTATCAATTTGATGTAAGATTTCCGCTTCCATAATTCTTGGTCGCACAGGTGAGCCATATTCCAACAATCCATGGTGGGCTAAGACCATGTGCCGAAGAACGACAACGTCTTCTTCTCGATCATCAATTTTCAAAGCCAAACACGCCTTGGTAATTTCCTCATCCACCAAAACTAAATGACCAATTAAGTTCCCTGCCACCGTATATTCTGTCGTAATAGCGCCAGATAACTCTAAAACTTTTCCTAAGTCATGTAAAATAATCCCCGCGTATAATAGTGACGTGTTAATTTCAGGATATTCCTTAGCAATTGCTTTGCCTAGGCGCAACATTGAGACAGTGTGGTAAGCTAAGCCATTCGCAAAAGCATGATGGTTCCGTTTGGCTGCAGGAAATTCATAAAATTCTTGTTGGTATTTCGTCATGAGATAGCGCACAATACGATTCCAATGAGCATTGGTAATCTCAAAAATCACTTGATTGATTTCCTCGACCATCTCTTCTTTTTTCAAAGGCGCTCGTTCCATATATAAACTTGGCTGGCTTGGTTCCTCTGCTGTCGCTAAACGCATGTGTAAAATTTTTACTTGGGGTTTATTTTGATAAACTTCTCGTTTCCCATTCAGTAAAACAACGTTCCCCGCAGTAAATCGTGTAATTTCATCCTCAGAGGCGTCCCAATATTTTCCGTCAATCGTGCCAGATGTGTCTTGAAAGGTAAAGGCAATAAACTTTTTCCCATTTTTAGCTACACGTACATCGGCATTTTTAATTAGAACAAATGATTCAAAAAGTTCTTCTACTGTTAATTCACGTAATTTTTTCACTTGACGCTTCCTCCTTCTAACGCAATTACTCTTTGTTGTAAGTCCTGATAATAGCTTACCATTTCTTGGTCAGAAGAAAAACAAATGACTTGCTGTTTTTGACCAAATTTAGTAAATAATTCAGCTAATTGGGCTTTTCTTTGATGATCATAGTGTAACCAGCCATCATCAATGATAATTGGACAAATCAGTTGCTCGCCTTGGACTGCTAAAAAGGCAAAACGAACAGCCATCATCAATTGATCTTTAGTGCCAGTTGATAATTCATGTAAATAAAACATTTCTTGTTCTTTCGTCACCGCAACTAGTTGACCTTCGGCTACTTGGATTGATTGATAACGCTGATTTGTTAAAAGTGCAAAGTAGCTTGATGCATACTGTAATAAGCTGGGCAATTGTTGTTCCGAAAGCTCTGTTAATAGGTCCATTAGCAGTTGTCCCGCTAGTTGATACCCAGACCAACGTTGAGCTAGTTCTTTGATTTCCGCTTTTAAAATTGCTTGTCGTTGATACAACTCATCTAAGGTACCATCCGTCATTAATTGTTGTTTTTCATAAATCAGCGCTTGATACTGTTCTTGTATTTTATTTAACTGACTTTCTTCCAGTGCTTGTTGCTGCGCCAGTTGTAAAGAACGGTCTTTTAACGCTGCTTCTGTTACCGCTTCTGGAAACAGATTGCCTAATTGTGTCGCTAATTCTTGCCCACGACCAACTTGAGCTTGCTGAGTGGTCAGCTGTTGAATCCTACTTGGAACATCAGCGATTGATAGAATCCGATAACGAATTAGTAAAGGCTGAATTCGTGTTAATGCTTCTTGCTGTTTAGTTTTCAACTCTCGTAACTGCTGTTTGAGATAGCCATCTGCTTGATACTCCTGAGCAAAGCGAACCTTCTCCATTTCTTCAGCAAATCCTTCTAAAAAGTGTAACTTTTCGGAAAGGCTCTTTCCTTGCAAGGGTAAATGCGTCATCAATGGGAAGATTTGTTCTTCAAATACTTGGCGTTTTTGTTGATTTTCCTTCAATTGACTCATGAGTTCTTCATTTGTTTGAACAAGCAATAAATAGCGCGTAATCAATTACCGCTGATTCATTAAAGAATCAATTTGTTGCATTTTTCCTAATTGATGGACTTGGGCTTGCTCCGCTACTGCTTGTTCAAGTTGTTCCACTTGCAGTTGTGCCTCACGTTCTTGATTCAGCGCCTGTTGGAACTGTTCATTTAAATAATCTAGTTGCGAAAGTTTTGTCTGCCACTCTTCTTTCACTTCATCAGAGGAAACTTCTTTTCTAGTGGCGTAGCTAAGCACTTCTTTCGCGATAAAACTAACTCCCACGAGAACTAGGCCCCATTTTAAAGGGCTTGGCAAAAAGAAACCGAGTAATGCAAGGATACTTCCTAGCAATAACCAAAGTGGTTGACTTGTTTTCTGCGCTTTTTGGGCACGCGTCGCTTCACCAAAAAATGCGGCATGCGCTTTTTCAAAATCCGTTAACTGGTCTTCCAGATTTTCAATTTGAGAAGTCAAGAATGCTTTCTGTTCTTGTCCTTTTTGAAGAGCTTGCGTATACGCAACTTGTTGTTGGCGCCACTTTTGAACGGTTTCGTTGTCATAAAAAAGCTGTGGTGGTCGTTCAGGCGACCATGACCATTCGTTCTCTAAAAGGACCATTTCTTGACGATTTTGCTCAAAGGTTTGGGTCATCCATTCCGATTCCGTCATCAATTGTTGCATATCATAGCGTTGATTCAACAATTGTTGAATCAATGCTTCTTGTTCTAGGTAAAAAGCATAGCCTTCTGGAACATCGAGCGCTTCTGACTGAAGAGATAACTCTTTGGTCAAACGTTGTCGTTCTTTGTCTAGGTACATATATTCTTGAAAGGTTTCTTCTAATTGAACTTGGTCTTCTTTTACTAAAACAACGTTCTCTGTTTCTTCAGGTAGTGACTGCCATTCTTCGTACAAGGGAAAGTGACGTTGCTGTTCCGCAACCTGTAACAAGTCCTGTTGCGTTTCTTTTAATTGCTGTTGCAGTGTCACTTGCTGTTGTTCTGTTTCGCGAATCGTTTCTTCTAATTGTTGAAAAGTTTGTTGCTGCGCTTCTTTCTCTTGAATTTGCTCTTTTAGTTCTTGATAAGCCGCCAACTTCTGATTGAGTAATGGCTGCTGTCCTTTACCTTTAAAGATTTTTTGTGCTTCTTTAAAGTACGTATTTCGGTAAGTCAAAAGTTGTTGACTACCAGAAACACCAATGGCTAACAAGGATGTTTGCAGTTCCTCTTCTGTCAACTTGTCACTCGTAATTAATTGTTCTTGTTGGAAAGTAAAAACCTCTTGAAATAACTTTTTCGTTAGCGGATGTAACATTTGCTGTAAGGTTTTTTCATCCCCCATTTGTTGTTGATAATAAATGATTGCTTGCCCTTTATTTTTTTCTTTAAAACGCTCGACTTGAACTTCCCCAAACACAGGATGTGCCAACCACAAACGACCACCATACGAGCCACCATTTTTAGGTGCGTAATCGCGTTTTCTTTTGCCCTTTGTGGGAAAACCAAACAGCATTGCTTGAATGAATTGATACAATGTGGACTTGCCAACTTCATTTGCGCCGTACAGCAATTGATTACCAGATTCAAATGTAATTTTCTGTTGTTGCCATTTTCCAAAGCCCACAATCTCTACTGCAAGTAATTTCATAGTGGGTCCTCCTGAATAGTAAAGTCTTCATTAATTTGCTCATGTGCTAGGCGCAAGCTCTCTAATCGCCACTGCTCATCCATTGAAAAAATTCCAGCAAATTCTGGATAACGTAACAATTCCTTGGTGGTATCTTCAAAAATAACTGGATCTAAGTATGTTTTTTCTAATGCCGTTAATAAGTTGGGACTAGCGGATAAATAGATCGGTTCTTTCGTTGGTTCCTCTGCTTGCAATATTAGGCGATAAACAAAAAAATCACCTTGCGTTTTTTGTAAAAGCTGCTGCTGTAAGTAGCTTAATAGTTCACCATTGACAATGGCTTGCACCACGGTCACATCCAAATGTTGCGTTTCTTTCAGTGTCAACGCCATCAATTGCTGTTGCTGATGCGCATGCCACTTCGTCAGCAAACTGGTTTCAAGATAAGACAAAACGCTTTGGGTGTCACGACATTGCGCAAGAGATACTTCTTCATTCGTCCAATCTATTTCTGCGACTTTTTCAAATTGAACAGTCGCTTGATTTTGGGAAAGTGTGACCACTGCAACCCCTTGTAAAGACTGTTCTTTTTTCGTGTGTCCTTGAGGTGTTCCAGGATAAACAATTAGCGGTTGTTCACTAACAATTTGCGGCTGATGAATGTGGCCCAATGCCCAATAATTATAGCCAGTGGCTTTTAAATCCTTCCATGTAAACGGAGCATAATTTTGTTGCGCTTTCCGACTGGTGTCTCCATGATAAATCCCAATATGAATATCAGATTCTGCTTGTTTGATAGGAAATTCTAGTGCTTTATTTTCATCAATCCAGGGATGCTCATAACTAAACCCTGAAACAGCCACTTGTTCGCCCGCTTTCGTTTCAAAATACAGTGTCTCAACCATTTCTTTTTCAAATAAAAAAACATTGTCTGGAAAAGAAAACCAATAGCGGTCTTTTTTATAGTAATCATGATTCCCAAATGTTAGAATCACAGGGATTTCTGCTTGTTTCAACTGTTCTAATGCAGCCATCAATTGGGCTTGCATTGAAATAGAGGTCTGACTTTGATGAAACGTATCTCCTGCAAAAATAACCAAGTCCACCGCTTCTCGAATGGCAACTGTTACGATATTCATTAACAATTGTTGATTAGCTTCTCTTAAGCGCTTCGCTAAGGCTGTCGGGATCCCAGTTAACCCTTCAAAAGACCGATCCATGTGTAAATCAGCTGTATGCAATAGTTTCATCGTTTCCCCTCCTTTTCTCCTCCCTTTATCATATCATTTTCTGCCAGCTTGGTCAGTAAAAACATACGAAAATTTGTTCGTTTTTTTATTTTCAGTAAAAGAAAAACTCTGACAAATTGTCTTATAGACAACTTGTCAGAGTTCAATTACGTAAATTAATCGTTATACATATCACGCACAGGAGTCATGATAATTCGGTTTAAATCATTGACTACTAAGCTAAACGCTTGTTCTTTTTGCATTAATTCGTTGATAACTGCTGTTTCTTGCACTTTCGTTGCAATGCTTTGTGCTTTTTCAGCATCTTCATCCGTGAATTCTTCGCCGCGCATTTGTTTTTCTTGAAGTCCTTGTTGGAATCCTTGGAATTCTTTAAACAATGTGTAAGCTGCTTCGTCTGCTTTTACTTCTTCATACGCTGCTTGTAATGCTTTAAATTCGTCTAACTCACGTAGTTCACGTTCAATCTGATTGGCTGTATCATAAATGTTACTCAATGGAATCCCTCTTTTCTCAATAGTTTCATCTTTATTGTACCATTTCTCTTAGGTTTTCCCAACTAATTTCCTAATAAGCCTCCGAAAATTCCTTCAATCTTGTCTTTGACTTTTTTCGCGCCGTCTTTAATTTGTCCCCCAACTTCATTCAATGTATCTCCGAAATTGCTAGCGCCGTCTTGAACAGAATTTCCAAAGTCTTTCAAGTTATCCCGCCAATTAGAATTGGCACCACCAGTTAAACTATCGTTGCTATCAACAACTTTCCCACCTGTGGCATAAGCATCCGCGACAGGAAATTGTGCTTGTTTGACTTGTGGCAAGATGCCACTGGCTTGACTGTTGAACACCTGTGAGGCATACGTAGCGCTACTGCCTTCCAAATAATGGGTTTTACTGGTTTCTTGGAAGCCTAACCAAGTAGCAATGACAACTTCTGGTGTATAACCAATCACCCACTGATCGTTCGTTTTACTACTATCGAAGTTGGTTTCTGTCGTACCTGTTTTACCAGCCATTACGTAGCCTGCTGGTTGTGCGTTGACCCCGCTCCCAGAACTAAAGACCCCTAGTAACATACTTGTAATCCCGTCTGCAACATCTTTGGTAATGACTTGTTCTTTCTTGACTTTAGTATTATCAACTACAATTGCGCCAGTTGAGTCGACGATTTTTGTAATTAAATGCGTTTCAGTTTTATAGCCTTCATTGGCAAAGGCACTATAAGCTCCCGCCATAGTTAGTGGCGAAACACCCGTTTGTAATCCCCCAAGTGCTAAACCATAATATCGATCTTTTTCTGATAATGGAATGCCAAATTTCTCTGTTTTTTCATAGCCTTTATCTAAACCAATTTGATGTAATAACCACACCGCTGGTAAATTTAAGCTTTCTCCTAAGGCTTGATACATAGGAACTTCTCCACTGTACGTGCGGCTATAGTTTTGCGCTGGATAATAATCTTGTGGTTTATCTTCTAAAACAGAGTCTGGTTTATAGCCAGCCTCTAAAGCTGGTGTATAGACAGAAATTGGTTTTAAGGACGAGCCTGGTGAACGTTTTGTTTGCGTTGCAAAGTTAAAGCCTCGATAAACGTGTTCCCCTCGACCGCCCACCAGCGCTTGCACGCCGCCGGTTTTCGGATCAATGGCTACAGAGCCACTTTGAACCATGGCACCATCTTCTGCATTGGGTGGAAATAGTGCATCATTTTTATAAGTTGCATCCATCGCATCTTGATATTTTTGATTTAAAGACGTGTAAATCTTGTAGCCTTTATTTAAAATATCTTCTTCTTTAAATTTATAACGATTGACCGCTTCATCAATTACCGCATCAAAATAATATGGATATTTGTAACTATTTTCGTCGCCAACATAGGTGTCATTTAATAGACTCGCTAAGTTAACACTCGCTTCTTGATTGGCTTCTTCTTGAGATAGTTTTTTATTGTCGACCATTAGTTGTAAAACGGTATTCCGTCGCGCTGTGGCATTGTCAATGTAATCAATTGGGTTATAAATTCCTGGCCCTTTTAACATGCCCGCTAGCGTTGCGGCTTCCCCCACTGTAACTTGGGACGCATCCACGCCAAAGTATTTACGAGCTGCATCTTGCACGCCCCAGACACCATTACCAAAATAAGAATTATTTAAATACATTGCCAAGATATCTTTTTTCGAATATTTCTTTTCGATTTCAATCGCTAAGAATAATTCTCTGGCTTTCCTATCTAACGTTTGCTCTTGCGTTAAGTAAGCATTTTTGGCTAATTGCTGCGTAATTGTACTTCCGCCACCACCGCCACCGATTTTCCCAAAGGTCAATTTTCCAACAACCGCACGGGCAATCCCTTTGATGGAATACCCTTTATGTTGATAAAACCCGCGATCTTCAGTTGAAATAACCGCATCTTGAATATAAGGAGAAATATTATCCAGTTCCACAAAAGTCCCTTTTTGCCCGAATAATTTTCCGACTTCCTCTCCTGATTCATCATAAACACGTGTTGATTCACTTAGCCCCGATTTTAGGGTCTCAACGTTTGCGGACTTGGCTAAGTAAAATAAATAAATACTGGCACCTAAAGCGACTACCAAACCAATTAACAAGAAAATTTTATTGATTTGATACTTTTTCCAAATCCGCTTTCTGGCTTGATGGAATTGTATTAAATAAGGCTTTATCCACGTCCAAAAATGACGTAATCCGACACCGACTTTACTAAAAAATTGTTTAAGATTGTCCATAGTACTCCCTCTATTTACGTTTCTTGGCTAAGTCTACCATATTCTTGTGGGTACGACCTAGGTCTAAAGCATGAAAAATTCTTGAAAAACAATTTCAATGATCTTTTCGCTGTAGCAAAGGAAATGTGGCCTTCGCTAGAGGTAAATAATTGCTTACGTTTAGAAACGAGTCTTTATTTAGCCTCTATTCTATCATGCTTTTCTTCGTTTTTTATGTAAATTTGTTTAAGAATCTCTCAAGGAACTGCCTTTCTAACAAATTTCAGCTTTTTTTCCGTTCTGACTTGACCTTTTGAGTAGCTTTGTTACACTAAATAGCGAATCAGTGAAAGGTGGGATTTGGTGGAATATTCAATGAGATTACCTGAAAATTTTTCAACAATGACTGTAAAAGAACTATTAGAAAATGAGTGGCTAGTCCCTCGAAAAGTGCGCCATTTTTTACGCACGCGAAAAAATGTCAAAATCAACGGAGAAACAGCTGCTTTTCATTTTCCAGTCCAAGCTGGCGATTGTGTCACCTTAACGTTTGAAGAAACCGATTATGTGCGTCCCACTATTCATTTGGGGGAAGCAACGCGTGTGAAGGTTTTATATGAAGACGAACATTTAATGATTGTAAATAAACCTTATGGCATTAAAACCCATCCAAATCAGCCACAGGAAACAGACACCTTGTTAAATCATGTTGCTGCCTATTTAGCTGAGAAAAATCAGGTCCCTTATGTCGTTCATCGATTAGATAAAGAAACCAGTGGTGCGATTGTCTTTGCTAAAAATCCTTTTGTCTTACCTATTTTAGGGCGTTTATTAGAAACAAAACAAATTTACCGTCAATATCAAGCGATTGTAGCTGGTCACTTTAACCAAAAAGAACAGACAATCAATCAGCCGATTGGTCGTGATCGACATGATCGCCGGAAACGACGGATTGATCCTCAAAAAGGGGATTCAGCGATTACACATGTCCAAGTGGTCCAAGCTCTTTCTAACAATCAAACCGCAGTTACCTGTGTTTTAGAAACAGGTCGGACGCACCAAATTCGGGTCCATTTAGCTAGCGAAGGGCATCCAATTATTGGTGATCCGTTATACAACCCAAAATCGCAGGCAGCTCGTTTAATGCTCCATGCTTCACAACTTCATTTACTCCATCCGTTTACAAAAAAACAAATCGTTGTGACTGCAGCGCCTGGCCTATGGTAAAAAAACAGAAGAAATCGGACGGTAACCGCCGATTTCTTCTGTTTTTTTATTTTACCGCACATTCACTGCTGAGAACGGCATATCTGCGTTTGCTCAGTGTCTTGGTGTTAAACAGTTCCTGAGCTAACTCTCAGCCTTAATCATTTGTAGCCACTCTTTTTGTAAAATTCCGTAATTGTAGATATCCAGCCATTGGCCATCTTGAAATAACGCTTCTCTATCAATTCCTTCTTTTTTGAAGCCTACTTTTTCATAAACATGAATCGCTTTTTGATTGTTACTATTGACAGCTAATCTGATTTTGTGCAAGCCCAATTCATAAAAAGCAAATTTACAAATTAAAGACACCGCCTCAAAGCCATATCCTTGACCACGTTGCTCTTTTTGTAAAATAGCAATCCCTAAATTGGCCCCTCTATTTTTCAACTGTACATCAGACAACGAGACCCAACCAATAAATTTCTCTGTCGTATTTTCTAAAATAGCAAATAGAAATCGATCATCTTCTCCTTTATTAATCGTGAAATCTTTCCATTCTTCAAGCCCCCACGGATGTAAAGCATCCCAGCTCAAATGCCGAAGCAATTCATTATCCCATTGCTGTTTTGCAATATGTTCGATATATTCTTCTCTAAAATGAGAAAAGCCAATGTGTTTTCCTTTTAAGACATTTTCCATAAGAACACCTTTAATTTCCTAAATTATTTTCTATTTGCTGACTATCTATTTCCTCGTATTTTTGTAAAAAAGTGGCAATTTTTTCGATGACACACGCATTTTTATCGCTTTGGTCATTCTCTACCTGAAGAACAAGCAACGGTTCATGCAGACTTAAGCGTAGCAAAAACCACCCACTGCCATATTGACCAGACACGTTTCCCCGAACACCTTCTTGGTTTTCACGGTCCACAGCAAAGTCTGCTTGATTTTCTACAAACAATTCAAAGTCTCGCAAGACTTGTTGCCCATAACAAGTCACATCCTCCGCAGTAATTTTGAAGCGAAATTCGTTGGTTTCTGCCGGTTGCTTCAATGTAGCAATCAGATCACCTAACGTTTGATTGTTTTGTTTCAATTCTGGTAACAACATTAAAATTTTTGCCACGACATATGCACCATCATCCAGATTGTAGTTTTCTTGAAACGCTGCATGACCACTGGTTTCAATGGCTAACGGCGTCTGAAAGCCCCCATGATTCAATTCAATCATTTTATTAATGACATTTCGGTAACCAGAAATATAACGAATCTGTTGGCCGCCTTTTTCTTCAATAAATGTTTTTAAATGACTTGAGGTTGGCGAATTTGTCACAATATAACTACCAGGCGCTTCTTTTAAAACAATTGCCGCTAAAACAGCAATTAAATTATTTCGGTTTAGTACCTCACCTGATTGGTCCACTACGGCCGAACGATCTACATCTGTATCAAAAATAATGCCCAAATCTGCCTGATTAGCTAAAACAGCTGTTTGAATACTTTTCATTGCTTCAGAATTATCTGGATTAGGTACATGATTAGGAAAATGCCCATCTGGTTCTAAAAACTGTGATCCCGTCGTATCAGCGCCCAAAACTTGAAGAACCTGCTCCGCAAAGAAGCCCCCAGCCCCATTACCCGCATCAACGATAATTCTAAAGCCCTGTAAAGGTTTCTCTTCTGGCGAATGAATTCCTTGGCGAATTTTTGCCACCAAATGCTCCGCATAAATTGGCAGTAACTCTTGCTTCATCAGTGTGCCATTTTCATTGGCTGTCAGCGGATCAGTATGAGATAAAATATACCGAATATCTTCTTTCTCTGCTCCACCTTCTGCTGTGAAGAACTTCAAGCCATTAAAGTAGTAAGGCAAATGGCTAGCTGTGATCATAATCGCTGCATCACATTGAAGCGTTGGAAATTGAGTAGCCATAAACATAGCAGGCGTCGTAGCTAAACCAACGTCAATCACCTGAATACCTAATGAAAGAAACGTATCTACTAATGCTTGCTTAATCGGCTCCGCCGTTAGACGACTATCATGTCCGATTGCAATTGTCAGGCGCTGTTGTGCCTTTCGTGGCAGCTGTTTTTTATCCTGTAACCAACGAACCACGCCCACCGCAATCTCGGCTACTGCTGTTGCGGTTAATGTTGCAGTTTGCTCTTCCGTATCCAAAGCAATTCCCCGAATATCCGAACCATTTTGTAGCGCTTTCAATTCTACCAAGAAAAAAACTCCCTTCTATTGATGCTTTCAATTTTAAAAAATCATATTTTCGATGCGTTCGATAAAGTGTTCCGCATCCTCTTCTGAACGTGTAATCACAATAATTGTATCCGCACCAGCCACTGTACCAGCCACTTCTGGATAAGCTACTTCATCTAAAAAGTTACTCACCACATCGGCATTTCCCATCTCTGTATGCAAGATGACAATAAATTGTACTCGCTCCATTCGAACAACTGAATCTTTTACTGATTCTCGTAATTTCTCTTCACTGCTTGTGCCTTGTGCTTGAGAAAAAATTGCATATTTGACACGACCATCTGCACCATGTGTTTTAACAATACTCATTTCACGGATATCTCTTGAAACAGTCGCTTGAGTGGCTCGGACGCCAAGTTCTTCCAAACGAGTGATTAATTCATCTTGTGTTTCAATTTCTTGTTGCATAATTAATTGTTTAATCAAACGTTGACGTTCAGCTTTTTTCATATAGACCACTCCTCTCCATTCATTTCTTTTATTATATCCAAAAATGAGTAAAAATACAGGTACTTTTCACATTAAACTCTTTATTTATCTGAAAAAGACTGGATAAATGTTTATATACCAGTCTTTTTCAGTAAAAAATACTTATTTAAGAAGATTCTTTTCTTTTAAATAGTCTTTCGCCACTATGCTAGGATCTTGCCCCTCCACATTGACTTGATAATTCATCTCACTCATTTCTTCTTCGCTAATTTTTCCTGCCAATTTATTCAATATTTCTGCTAATTCTGGATATTTTTCCAACGTTGCTGTTTTAATAAGTGGTGCTCCTTGATAAGGTGGAAATAGTGCTTGATCATCTTCTAACGTTACTAAATCGTATTGTTTCAATTCACTATCCGTTGAATAGGCATCAATCACATTTACCTCACCATTATTAATCGCTTGATAGCGTAATGCCGGTTCCATCGATTGGACATTCAGATTTAAATGATATTTTTCTTGTAATCCCTTATAACCATCTTGCCGATCAATAAATTCTAACGTAAAACCTGCTTTCAACTGATTGCTGATTTTCTGTAAATCACTAATCGTTTTTAATTGATGCGCTTTTGCAAATGAGCGCTTAACTGCGACGGCATACGTATTTTCATAGCGCATCGGTTTCAACAAAGTAAGGTTTTCTTGCTTTTTCAAGCCAGCGCGTGCCGCTTCATAGACTACTTGAGGTTGATTGTCTAGCTGAGGAGGATTTTTTAAAAAGGTTTCGATCACTGTTCCTGTAAATTCCGGATAAAGATCGATTTCATCTGATTTCAAGGCATTATATAAAAAAGTAGTCTTGCCAAAGTTTGGCTTTAACGTCACCTGAATGTCGCTATTTTCTTCAATTAAGGCTTTATACATATTAATAATAATATCTGGTTCCGCTCCTAATTTGCCAGCAATTGTCAGCTGTTTTTCCTTTGAAGAAGTTTGTTGATTCCAGAAAAATGAACCACCTAACAAAAGGCCTAAAATAGTACCGCCAATGATTAGTCGCCGCCCATTCGCTTTTTCCAACCAATGAATTCCATAATTAAATAAGACTGCTAGTGCAGCTGATGAAAGAGCTCCAATAAAAATCAACGATAAATTATTTCGATCAATTCCTAATAAAATGAAGGTCCCTAAACCGCCTGCTCCAATTAACGCCGCCAATGTGGCCGTACCAATAATTAAAACGGTAGCCGTTCGAATCCCAGAAATAATAAATGGTAACGCCATTTGTAACTCAAACTTAAACAGTTTTTCTTTTTTACTCATCCCAAATGCTTCTGCGGCTTCTTCTAACGAAGGATCAATTTCCGTCAAACCAGTATAGGTGTTTTGTAAAATTGGGAATAAGGCATAAATCACTAGCGCAACAATTGCCGGTGGTCGACCAATACCAATTAACGGAATCAGTAAGCCTAGCAAGGCTAAAGAAGGGATGGTTTGGAAAATCCCAGTCACTTGTAACAGACTTTCCGCTAACTTACGATGACTCGTTAAATAAATGGCTAAAGGAATTGCAATCAACGCAGCGAATAATAACGAGATAAAGGACAATTGCATATGCTCGATTAACGCTTGCAGATATTCTTCTTTTCGAGCGAAAAAAGTTTCAATCAGTGCTTGCATCTACTGTCCCTCGCTTTCCAACAGCTGTTCCATAAAACGAGTAATCGTTTTTGAGGTGATACACCCTAAAACTTGTTGTTTTTCTACTAAATTTGCTTTCTCTTGCGCATTAATGAGTTGGACAATCTCTTTTAAATTGGTTTCCATGAAAACAGTTGGCACTGGCTCAATCGTCTCATCTGCGGCTTCTAAAAATGCAGTCAAGTCAGCGCCACAATAGTTCGCTAGTTCTGGCGAAGATTGTTTGAAAAATTGACCGACAAAATTATTTTTCGGATGTTTTTGAATGGCTTCTGGCGTATCGACTTGAATAATTTTGCCAGCGTCCATAATACAGATGCGCTCCCCTAACAGTAAAGCTTCATTCATATCATGGGTCACAAAAACAATGGTACTCGCTAATTCCTGATGAAGTTCTTTCACCAAACGTTGAAGATGATGTCTTGAAATCGGATCTAGCGCGCTAAAAGGTTCATCCATTAAAATCACTTCTGGTTCGGCTGCAATGGCGCGTAAAATCCCGATACGTTGTTGTTCGCCTCCTGAAAGCGCTGCTGGCTTACGATGCAGATATTCCTCAGGATCCAGCTGAACTTTTTTCAATAGTTCAATGGTTCGCTCTCTGCGTTGCTCTTTGGGCCATTTTTTCATTTCAGGAATCAACTCAATATTTTCCGCCACGGTTAAGTTAGGAAATAAGGCAATTTGCTGAAGAACATAGCCAATTTTTAGTCGTAATTCACGTAAAGGGTAGTTGGTTACCGCTTGTTCATTGAGAGCCACTTCACCTGTCGTTGGCTCAATGAGCCGATTAATCATTTTCAAAGTCGTCGTTTTTCCACTACCACTCGGCCCTACTAATACAAAAAATTCGCCTTGTTGGATTGTTAAATTCACATCGGACAAAACGGCATTTTCTTGATATACTTTTGAAACATTTTGAAATTTTATCATTTATTTTCACCGCATCTTTCACTTCTTAATAAACAAAATCTTTGGAGGATCGTCACTCTTTCAGTATAATTTAAGACTAACATCCTGCCTAATTTTTTGTTTTAAGCGCAAGTATGTGGGGGCTCATTTAACAGCTGCCGGTTCGTATCTACAATTATCTACTCAATGAATGGAAAAATTGTCCTCTTCTGCCTTAAACAAAAGTGAACTGTTTTCTACTAAAAGGAGTGATCGTTATGGAAAACGACAAGCGAATTTATAAATGGGACAACGTGAAACTTTTTTTAATTTTCTTAGTGATTTTTGGGCATATTTTAGATCGTGAAGCTTCTCCTTCACGACTCATGGAAACGATCAACTTTTGGATCTATTCATTCCATATGCCAGCCTTTATTTTTGTCTCTGGACTCTTTAGTAAACATGCAATTAAACAACGAAAATATCTACGCTTACTTTCCTTTGTTTGGCTTTATCTCTTAGCGAAGTTGTTGATTACGCTTGCTAATTTCGCCTTTGCAAATAAAATGAATTTTGATTTACTGAACGAAACAGGCGTTCCTTGGTACTTACTTTCCTTAGCAAGTTTCTACTTAATTACCATCTTTCTTCAGCGCGTTCAGCCGAAAATCATGTTGCCAATCATCATTGTTATCGGCTGCGCCTCAGGCTATTTACCTGTGGAAGGTTTCTTGTCTTTAGGACGGACTCTGGGCTTCTTCCCTTTCTTTTATTGTGGCTACTTAATGGATATTCAAAAGCTACAAACCTTTTTAGATCATCGCAAAGTCAAATGGGCAGCGATAGGCGTAATTTTAAGCTCCTTTTTATTTGTAAATAGTCAATGGTCATTGGCAACGAAATTTTGGGGCTTCTTAACTGGTTGGGCTTCCTACGCTGAAATTAGTCCGGCCTTTGAATACAGTAGTTTCATTCAGCTGTTCTTTTACGTTGCTGCAGCATTGGTGTCTCTTTCTTGGTTTGCATTATTGCCGAAACGAAAGTTACCTTTAAGCGCCCTCGGAAAAGATACCCTCTACCCTTATCTCTTGCATATGCCCTTAATTATTCTGTTGGAAAGTGGTTTGCAATTAGACACACTCTTTAAAGAATGGTTTACTTTCCGAATCCTGGCACTTTTCTTCTTAGCCCTCTTCATTTTAGCTATTACGAATATGCCTGTGGTGAAACGGGGAGCGGATTATCTTTTTAATCCACAATCAATAATGATTCCCAAGAAAATATACAAATAAAGAGCATAGGAAATTAATCCGCTT
>OJUJ01000209.1_pt1 | contig 19399 bp, 9 predicted proteins | sample 1599951 | NCBI WGS metagenome assembly OJUJ01 (sample SAMN04436643, study PRJEB24849) | human gut metagenome | biome: human gut; feature: NICU; material: stool | host: Homo sapiens | place: USA: Saint Louis, MO | collected 2010-04-07 | reverse complement strand
GTCTCTAACCGTTGAATTATTGCTAATAATTCAAACTTAAAATTTATTAATTCAGAATATAAAAGCTGTCTCATCATTCTTCATCCACTCTATTATTTCTATAAATATCATCAAAAACCTTAGTTGGAAGAACATGCCAATGTTCATCGCTATCAAGAATTTCATATTTATGAGTGACACTATCAACTTTTTTTATTAAACTTTTTGTTTTTCTATTTTCATCGTAGTAAAAATTACCTTCCTTTGGATGAGCATTATGATATGCCATGGCAACTAACTCTTCCGCTTTAGCATTATTAGTCTTTTCTCTAACTGCAGATATAGCCTCTTTTGTTGCAACAGATTCGATTTCTGTTCTATAAGCAATAGGTACATCAACTTCTATAAGAGTATCTCCACCAGGAAATCTTTTCAAAATCGGTTTATCTATCTTAAAACCAGATTGCCAATAATCATTTCTTTTCCGTCCCATAACAGGTACAAGTGGTGCCTTTAGAATTGATTTAGCCGTTACTTTCTCTCCAGTTATCATTTCTTTAGGTTGGAAAAGGTTGACAATATCTCGTGCAGTGACGCTCCCTTTTAATCTTAATTCTCCCCCAATAAAAATTCGATTATCTTGATTCATCCCCTCAATTAAAGACAAATCAACTTCTCCTTTACCATGTTTTACTCCAAGACCAAAATATCCTTCTTGATTAGCGCCCAACTTTGTCATTTTTTCAAGTTCTCTATAATAATCACTAGTACCAATAATTCTATAAGCTTGTTCTTTAGTTAACGCTAACTTATAATTAGGAGATTTAGTCGATTGCAAAATAAAGTTATTATTTTGGAAGTTAACCTTATAATCATTAGCAAACTTTTGTGAAATACGACCTTCATCTTTTAAACGCATCAAAATATAACTAGGATAAGTATGTCTTAAGTCAATTCTATCTATATTAGCATCAACAGCCGCTCCCTGTAATTTACGTGCAAATGAAGGCCTAACCTTTTCATAGAAATTACCTTCAAAAATATTTCCATTATAATCACCTAGATTATATCTAATAACAGCACCAGATTGAACATTAGCTGCTAAGGATTGCTTAATCAAATATTCATCCGTTTTTTTTATTGGTATATCCGTTCCACTACCAGCTACAATTCCTTTATTGACAGTAAATAAATTATTTGTATTTATCACATTAGTAAAATAATCATTTTCAAATCGATCAAAATGTTTAATATCATAACTTTCACCTTGTTTATTGATTGCAACGTATCTATATTCATGAGTTATAGGATCAATTCCATATAGTGCCAACCATTCATTTTCTCGAAGACTCTCTAGCTTTATGTCACGGCCATAAACTTTTACACTTTTACCTGCCTTTAATTCCTCTATTTGTTCTTTTATATTCTTTATGGTTTGATACTCATTCCACTTCGTCCCATACTGTGCTTCGGCCGCTCCGGTAATAACAGGTTTTCCTAATCCGGCATTAACGACAGCTCCTACCCCGGCACTGAGCCATTGCGCCACAGCAGGATTTATCTTAGCCACCTTTTGAATTTCACCAATTAGTGCCTCATTGGTAACTCCGGCATAAAAACCGCTACCCGGCTTATTACCGGCAACTCGAGCGGATACTTCCTCCACTACACCATGAGCAATCGCTTTAGCCACTTTCTCTTCTTTAGTTTTCGGTTCCCAATAATGCAATTGCTCAAATGCATCTTTAGCAAAGAGCCGAGCTAATTCCTGTCGTTCTTCTACTTTCTTCTTATCAAAGATCTTGTCCAATTTATTAAGACTATTAGCGGTATCTCTAGAGATTGAACGTATATCTACAGATTCATCATGTACAGTTATTGTACCATCAGCAATAGCAGATTTGGTAGTGCTATGTGCGGAATCCTTAGATTCAGGTAATAATTTCGGCAAAAGTCCTAGTGAATTATATACCGCATCTTGTCCCGCTTGACTTAGTGACTTAAAGTTTCCTATATGGTTATAACTGATGCCTATATTTTTCGAGGAATACTCAGCCGTATTTTCTATATCTTTCATCGCTAAGCGACCGGTAGATACTGTATTCTTTTCTGCAGCAGCTTTACTGTCAATAACGGCCCCTTCTAATGTAGTAGTGCCTTTTGTAGTAATTGTATAACCATCCTTACCGGCAAAGATACCGGCTTGCTCCGTTACACTGGCATAGTTACTACGCGTATCTCCTTTAGAGTGCTCGCCGGAGATACTACCTAATTGAGTCCCATTTGTAGAAACACTAAATCCAGTATTTTTATGTTTTCCTACATAGATCTCTTTATCTTGTAAACTTTGAATATATAAATTACCGCCTACATTAGCAATAACTTTATCACCTTTGACCGTAGAGCCTATTACATTTGTATCTTTACCGGAATTCATATTAACCGTATTAGCTGTTATTCGAGAAGGTGCGTATGATACTTTCTCGGTATTTTCTCGTTGCATGCCTTTATTATAGTTAGCATCAAAGCCTAAAATACCTCCGCCATTAACACTTATATTAGCCCCTACGGACCAGCTTTTCGTATCATTATTTTCTATTTTACGACTTGTATTAGTTGCGGCTTGCAAATTAATCGTATTATCAGCTACTACATCAACTGTTTTACCTTGTATCGTTTCACCTATAGCCGTGATCGTTCCTGTATTCGGTGCATTAGATTTCGCTAATAAAGAAGTAGTATTATTAGATATAATCTTACCACCTGCATAGTCGTGATTATGTAATTCAGTAACGCTCTTGCTATAACTAGATCCAATGCCGACATGAATATTAGCCAGCCCATCCTTTTTAGCACGCTTTTGTGCTTTATATTGAGCCTGATCCCCCTGTATATCAGCCATTTCATTAAAACCTGTCTGATACTCCTGGGCACCTTCTACAGCGAACCGGTCACGCATTCCTGTTACGGTCTTCAGTTGTTTTTCAGATAACTGTCCGGATGATGCCAACCGATCGAGTCTCGCACTGAAATCCATTTTTTGCAGTCCGGAATCCATTAAACCATCTGCATGATTAACAACATTAGCCGGCGTATACGCCCTATATTCGTTAATATTAGTAAGACCTTTACGTAGTTCTTTACCGGCCTCTACATATTCTAAGGCTCCCAATCGTTTATCATGTCGATCTTTTCCTTTTTGTTGCAACGCATACGCACCATTAAGTGCCGATGCAATAGAGCCCCCTAGGCTTACAGTTAAACCGGATGTTTTAACTTCATGTGTCTGTTTTATATCAGCCGTATTATGTTTACCGTCAAGGATCATCTCCGGCGCCTGTACCGTTGCATCTGTACCTGCTAATATAGAAGCGCTTGTCAAATGAGCGGCCTTATTCGCATGAATCGCAACCTGTCCTTTAGCTGCCCCAATTAACGTTTCCACCTGATTCATATACTTTCCATCCAGTGTATCCGTTACTTTTTTACTGCCTATGGTAAAGCCTATACCGGCACTCATCAATCCGGTTTTCTTGCTGTGTTCATAGATATCATCACGCTGTCTCTCTTCACCGGAATCTGTACGCACATCATGTCCCGCAGTAATGTTTATATCCTTCGTACCCAATACATTGGCCCCCGTTAAGGACACATCATGGTTGGCTTTCATATCGACAGCATTGCCACCGATGGTTGAAGATAGAACACCTGTATGTTCATGGTCAGTACGTAGCGTACGCACTGTTTTAGATAATAAGCTTTTTTCCTTATACTTAATACCATATTCATCACGGCTATAGCTTTCACCGGGTGTCACATTCACATCATGTCCGGCTGCCATCGTCGTTGTACCCTGCTCACTATTTACGACACCATTACGAACAGATACATCATGACCCGCACGAATAGTCACATCACCATCACCTAGAACGGTCGTCCCCAATTCAGTGCGGCGGTCCGTACGGTTATAATTATCGCCGTTGATGGTCATATCTTTTTTCGCAGCCAACTGTTCCGTACCGAGATTCACATCATGGCCGGCCGTGATGTCCATCGTTGTATTAGCACCGCCCTGAACCAAGGCCCCTTTGAGATGTATATCACGATTCGCGGCAATAGATAATTGTCCGCCCGGTTCAGATACACCTACTGTACCTTGACGACGAACTACATCCTGATTCGACAAAGCCTTAACACGAGCGCCCACATTCACATCCCGACCTGCACTCACCACAACGTGTGTATCGCCATGAATAGCCCCCGTACTATTCACATCCTGCTTCGCTGCAACCGCCACAGTACGTCCGTCAATCGTACCGGTATTATGGATATTCTGTCCATTCAATACAATGGTATCAGCTGTCATCACACCTTGGTTTCGTATATCAGCATCGGTCTCGCTTACAATCGCCCGGCCGCTGATGAGACCGCCCATAGCATCCAGACCTTTTGCGGATTGTTTCGCTAAGTATACTTTTGGATAGAGAACTTTCTGTTCTTTGCCATTGACAACCATCGTTTTCGTTTCGAGCCATACCATGTCCGTTGTAATCGCCTGCATTTGTGCATCAGACAAGGTAATCCCCGGCGTTAAATTAAACCGTTTACCGTACGCAATACCCGCCTCAAGAAGCGCTTTATACTCCGCTTCATTATCTGTATAACCGGTCAAATATTGGCGACCGGTAGCAGCGAGAATCTGCTGATTCACCAATTGTTGTTCGTAAAACCCGTCACCTAAACGCTTAAGACGACGGTCAGGGTCCTGATTAAGGGCATCGATCATATATTGAGAGGATAAAAATTGTTTGCGGTCTGTGAAAGCCGGATCTGTCTCTACCAATGCATTGGCGGTAATCTCCGGATGAATTCTGTAGAGTGATTCCGTAGGTAATGATAACCCATCAATCGTGCCGCTACGTTTACCGTTTCCTTTACCTAGACCATATGGATCTAAACTCTCACTCACCTTAGCCATCGTTGAAGCCGACAGCACTTCCTCTGCATGATCTTTTATGACACCCACAGGTTTAACATTCTGTTCGGTAACAGACGGAGTCATAAACACTTCGGCATTCCAAGCACGACGACGTTTATGTCCTATACCATGCGACTTTCTGACCCGTTTAGTATAGCTTTCCTGCGTTGTACCTGTCGCAATCGTTTTCTCACTGACTTCATCAGATTGATTATCTATCTTACCGCTAGTACGTACAGTTCCACCTGCTACGATACGGCTATTTGTATTATGGATAGCTCCGGATACAGTCATATCACCTCCACTGCTGATGACTCCGGGATCATCATGGGTAATGTCTGTATGCGTATGTTCAGCTTGACTACGAATAATGGTGAACTTATGAACACGATTTTCCCATTTATTCATTTCTTTGTTATACGCTTCATCCTTTTCACTATGTACCGGTATAACACGAGGCGTACCGTATCCACTACTATCATCGGCATATGGGAACTCCGATTTGTCAAATACTTGCCCTTCCAGTTTATGATTTGGATCATTCACTTTAAGCTTATCTGGATTCTTAGTCACACCGTCAGAAACTCGTTTAGCCCCAAATGCCGCATTCTCATTCTTTACCGCAGGCGCATCAATTGTCATAGCCCCTGCGGACTTAATGGTAGCACCGGTATTCGTCAGGTCCTCTTTAGCTGTTACACGCATGGAGCTACCGCTATATATAAGCCCTCGGCCTTTATTTGTTACATGCTTCGCGTCAACATCTACCTCTTTGCGACCTGCTATGGTACCTGATGTATGACTAGCAAACTCTGTTTCGATAGCAGTCAACTGTGTTTGTGCCTCATCATATGCTTTTGTAAGGTGTTGGATACGTTGTTTGTGAGCAGCCAACTCTTCTTGAGTTTTGTACACAGTTACATCCGCATTCCATTCATCATCAAGTGCTTTCTTTGCTGCTTTTAATGCGTCTCCGCCTTTATGATATCGTTCTTCTAATTCGCGATTTGTATGGTTATTAACGTGATTAGCTTTAATAGATACAGCATCCCCATACACACGTCCACCATCATGGTTATCTACCGTGCCCGCTTCCACATGTGTAATACCACCGGAATTAATAAGACCTTCATTATCTACTGTCGTTTGGCTGTCTACGGTAGTACCTGCATCACCTTGTACAATTCCGGACCGTCCTACCGCAACGGCTTGACCGGTTATAGCCGTATTACCATTACTCGTCACACCACCACTTACAATAATGCGGCCGTCACTCGTAATATTCGTAGCCTTTGCACTACTGACTACACCCTTTACATTCACACCCAGTCCGGTATTACTTCCTTTCATGGTAATGGCATTGGCATACATGCCACCGATAGCCGCTACATCCAAGCCAACTTGATTGGACGTACCTATGCGCTGTGTATCTAACGTATTCGCATCCACAACATTCTTACCGGTACGGACATCCGCCTCATTTGCCCATACTCCGGCATTAATGTGGGCCGCTTCCGTTAAAATCTGTAATGCATTAGCCCCTTTGGCGTTTAACCCTTTTCCATTAACCGATACCGCACCTTGTTCTACACGATAAGTTTGAATATTACCGTCCGCAGTAAGTTCCGGTTTCCCGGTCGTCAATACAGCACGATCTGTATTAATAAACCCGCCGCCATCAACACTAATACCATTCGGATTAGCCACCACTACCGAGGCCTTTTGTCCTGCCACCTCGATAAAACCTTTCATAGCAGTTGGATTCGTAGAGGTTACCTCATTAAGAATCACACGTGCCGCACCACGAGCCATATTAGCATTACCCGGTATATAACCGGCGAGCGTAGTATTGGACATACCATATGAATTATTTAAAATAGTCCCTGACTCAGGAACATTAAACTTCGTATAATCGTTGCGAGATACACCACCGGCCGTAGGACCTGTTACATTAACTAACGTCACACCATTACCGGCCTGAGTGACTTGAGCCTGACGATCTTGAGGGGCCTGGCGGTCCACTTCAATCGGATGTTCCGCATACGAAAAAGGCATCACGACAGGATCCACAACCAATAATCCCATCGTGAGCCATATAGCAATTTTATATTGTAATGATTTCTGTTTCATACAGCTCTCTTCTCCACACATAATAACACTACACATTATATATAGCAGGCGGCATACACTATAGCATACCGCCAGTTCAATACACATAACGACTACTGAACAGGTACAATTGCATCACATTTGCATTCACGCATATACAACTATATTGTCAATGCTTAGAATCGAATGCCGGCTTGGAACCCAGTCGTTACATGATCAGTTACATATCCGCTCGGTTTATATAAAGGGACTCCAACAAAAGCATCATAAAACAAACCCGACTTAAATTGACCGCGTATACCTAATGCTGTACCGGCTATAAATCGTCCTGTTAATATATCCGTACTAGGCCCATATACTGCACCGACATCTAAATTAACATATACACTGGAATGAATACGAGGAATATAGCTAGCCACTTCATTCCGTACATACCAACCGCTTTCACCTAAAAGCGTTCGTTCCCCATCAAAACCTTGTACTGTATAGCGATTCCCAATACTCATCATATCCCGAGAAAATAACCGCTTACCACCTAAGGTCCATTGACCGTGAAAGGATGTAGTAATGCTGGCCGGACGATGTCCCCACCGACGTGGTATTTGATAATCTACATCGGCAAGAATTTGGGTAAATCGAGTACTAGGTGCACCGCTGCCAAAATCAGGCTGGGAACCGAACCAACCTACACCTTGCTTTACACCTACACGAGAATATAATGTATTTTGCTTTATATAGCGCCGTTCCGACACCCCAACTTCCAAAGCGGCCGTATCAGCCCGTTGTACAGCAATATCCACATCATTAATGTAATTATGTGAATTACGTTTGCTGATACTTATATCCCAACTCCGTTTAGTCGTTCGATCACGATGGAATACATGCTGCCAAGTACCTTTAACGGATTTCACTCGACTGGAACTAATCACAGGCCCCACTATAGACTGAATCGATTGATGATACGATAAATGACTATATCCAATACTAAAGGTATCCTTACCACGGGGAATAGAATAACTGATACTATGATTTTTCGTCCCCTTTACATACCCTTCATTGGCACCATCATGATTGGCACTGATACGCAATACATCGTTTGCATTAAAAAGTCGATCAATACCAATCGCCGCATTCCATTGCAGTTTACCCGTATCCTTCATCCCCGAGTCATCCACAGAAATAACACCATGAATCGGTGGGCGTTTCGTTGTTTGTAAAACAATACGGGACGATAGCGGTCTCATTCCCGGCTCCAACTCAATCGCCACATCTTGAGAGCCGATTCGTTTCATCTGTTCCAGCCCTTGTTCAATATCCCGAATATTCAATATATCGCCTGGACGAAGTGGAAACGCATTTTCCCATGGTAAATGGGGACTCTTTTCTTTATATACGACAGATTCGATACGACCTACCTGCAAATTAAACTGTAACTGCCCTGATGCTAACGACTGTGCAGGAATGCCAATTCGTGACGTGATATACCCATGAGAAACTAATGCCATATTTAACCGTTCTGCTAATGTATTAATATCCTCAACAGTCATTTTCTGATTGACAAATGGTCGTGCCGTTTTACTCAGGAATGAAAACTCCTTAGGTACATCCAGAACTAACGATGTACGCTGCGCTTCATAAAATAAAGGACCTTTAATCATACGCGTACTTGCCGGCATACTGTTATCCATAAAACTAGTAGTATCCATTGTGGATGCGGCAATAGAATCATGGGATATAACGGTTTCCTCATGTATCGGCTCCTTCACAATACGAATATGAGACACAAAAAAAGATGGTCCTACCTGTACTGGCTGCTCTGCCGGTATAGTATGACCATCTAATGATGTACTTGATGCTGCTATAGTATGCATAGCATCTTCTTGTACATGTATACGTTCTTCTCCTAGCCGCGCCTCTCTCGCTATCTGTTCTTCTTTTGCCCGTTCCAACGGTTCCATTTGGTCCATAGTTTGTGCTTGTATGGATAATGGAAAACTCATTACAGCTGTAATTCCCAGCAATAGTTGTCTATATTTCATAAACACGCTCTTTCTATAATTACTGTATACACATTCTGTACTTATTATATGGTGATTAATTCATGAAATCAAATGAGTAGTACATGAAGATAAAATATGATGTTATATCCAACAGTATTAAAATACTGTTTTTACTTAATTTGTAAAAATTGTATTATCATTTTACATAAATCTTATCTACTAATATTGTTTTCCTCTAAACACTAATAGTATACTGAAATTACATATGTTATCAGCATCACTGACTATTATGCGGAGGAGAGAGCATGAGTTTTTATTTTACTGATCAAATACAGCAGTCTTTCAATAAAATATTCCATCAATGTAATAAAGATATCGCTTGGGAGGGCAAGGCCGAGCTCGATGCCCTTGTGAAAGCCGACGAGGAAGGCCAAGAGATTCAAGGTATCGGAGATGTGTACGCTATTTTGGCGCGCGTTTATTCGGGACCGCAGTTCACGTGGATTGAAGCGGGTTTCCCTGAGGATGATAATAAGGCCTATAGTTACTTACATACGGCCATTCGTCGCGGCAGTGCTATCGCTATTTTACAAGCTATGCGTACCGCTGGTGCCCTCACTCCAACCATTGAAAAAGAGCTACCTATGACAAAAGACGAAGCATTCCAGCGTGTCTACGAAGGAGCTCAAAAGGGTTGTTCTTACTGTGCCTACGCCATTGCCAATGTATTCCAATGGGAGGATTATCGCATCTTGCCGTCGGCCCAAAAGGTGGCCAATGAAGGTCAACCCTCTGCATTTGTACGCTTCTTAAAAGCCTTGTTTGTACAGCCAGATCAACGTAGATTGGCAAATAAAATAACGGCTATTGCTCAAGACTGGCTGCGTAAATCTGCCTCTGCAGGCCTTGTCATTGCATATCGTAATCTTCGTATTACCTATATCGAGCAAGACGACAAGAAAATGGAAGAACAAGTCGTATTCGAAGGTGCTGAAGCAGGTTTGCCGCTGATGTTATTCTTAGCGGGCGATATATGTAAAGCACGCGCCGAGCATCAAAGAGCGCTCGAATATTTTGAGCGTGGTGTAGCTATGAATAATGGCTTGTGTTTGCGTGAAGCTGCCGAATATTACGCAAAGCCACATTTATCCAATAAGGCGATTCCTCAAGATATCCAAAAGGCCCTCAAATACTACGAGCGTGCTTCTGTAAGCCCAGACTATTTAGACTTTAATGACCATGCATACACCACTACACAAGCCATTATCATTCGTACCCTCAACATCGATGGTCAATCCCAAGACTGGTCTCGCATCGCGCACTTATTGCAGCAACCAGCTATTGAAAACCACGATGGTATTTGGCCATATCTTGCTTATGTATTCACTTTCAGAAAAGGCAATGCCCCTAAAATGAGTGTAGCCTTGGAATGCATTAAACAGGCAAGCAAATGTTACGATGAATACGGCAGTTATGACTATGCGGACCATCTATGGCAATTGGCTGCGGGCTATTGCTACGAAATCGGTGCCACTACAGGAACGCCCGACTTAGACCAAGCCGTCACCTTTTACAAACACGCTCGTGAAAGTATCAAGAACATCAACTCTAGAAACGATAATTGGTTAGGTACTGGGGAACCATTAGTAATACCTGACGAAGCATCTGACCGTTTAGAAGCCTTTGAGGAGGTCAATGGACACTATCAATACAAGGCAGGTGTTCAGCAATCTTCCACGACATGCAACCCTATGCCTCCAGCTTGGCCTCAAAATTCTGTAGATGTATTAGAAATCATGGAGGAATCTACTACAGGTTGGCGCACCAATAAATACGATTGGAATTTCATCCAGCGCGAATGGGATACACAAAAATACCTCAGCCTTGGCATCTATGATAATCGACAATCCATAGAAAACGTAATTGACGATATGCACCATATCGTTATGTTCCACAATGAAGATAAAAACTCTTGTACTATCTATCTATATGGCTATGGTCGGGATACAACAGAAGGCGCCAATAAGTTGGATACTACGGTATATGAAATTAGGAACTTTAAAGATATGACGATTCCAGAAGGACTCGCTTTGATTAAAGACTTCTATGATACGGCTAAGTTGCCTATTATTGATGAAAGCTGGGAAAAACAGTACAAAAACCCTACTCCACCAAGTGAATATGCATTAGCTATCGACAACGATATCTTCTACCTCAATCAATATGACAATCCTAACCAAATGATTAAGGATGCCTTGGAAGGCGTATCTAATGGCACCTATGATATCATTGCGGTTCGACCATCTAACCTCGATGATCGAGGCATTAGCTACTACATCGAGCGCAACAAAAAAGGCAAAGACTTACGCATTCGACTCTATGTTACTGAAGCAGATGGAACTGTATACGGCTTTGAACGAGATTACAGCAATTTGACATCCATCAACTACTGGATTCAAGATGCCATTACAAATGACAAACTTCCAGACTTAAACGACTGGGAGGAAGTTAAAAAGAACTAATATTCTTATTTGTAACATCTGAATGTTGTGGAATGAAGCAAAAAAATAACATAATTAAGATGTAACATCACTAAATCTCTAGTACTAAAGAACAAAATAAGACTAATAAAGGAGGGGTAATTTGGAAACGTGGAAACGTACGGTATATATCAGTTTAATATGTGTATTCTGTACATCCTTTGGGGTGAGCCAATTAGCACCTATTCTCCCTCTATATTTTCATGATTTAGGAGTTCAAACGCCATCGGCTATGTCTCTCTGGTCAGGTTTAGCAACCGGTGCAACCTATTTAATCGTATGTTTAGTGGCACCATTTTGGGGGCGTATAGCAGATAAAAAAGGTCGCAAAATCACATTAATACGATCTAGCTTTGGAATGGCTTTATGTAATCTATTGCTCGCCTTTCAAACAACACCTGAAGGAGTTGTAATAATTCGTCTCATACAAGGTTTAGTGAATGGTTTTTATTCTGCAACCATCACATTAATTGCCTCAGAGTCCCCCATCGAACGAACTGGCTGGGCACTTGGCCTATTAGCTTCGGCCAATCTAGCGGGCTCTCTAATTGGACCTTTATTAGGTGGATATATTGCTGATACCATAGGTATTCGTAATGGCTTCATCTTAGTTGGCATTCTCATGGGTTTCGCCGGTTTGTTAGCTACTATTTTTATCCATGAAAATTATGTGCCGAAGCCTAATGTTGAAAAACTTTCTATTAGTAAACTAAAAGAACAAATTCCTGAGTTTAATAGTATTGTAGCATTGTGTGTAGCATCTTTCGTTTATGCTATATGCATCATGTCCTTACAACCTATTATCTCCGTATATATTAAGGGCATCGTACCTAGTAATACAGAAAATGTAGCATTTATTGCAGGCGCTGTATTTTCTGCAATGGGTATTGCCCAGTTAATTAGTAGTTCTCCACTCGGTAAACTAGTAGATAAAATTGGGCCTCGTAAGGTATTGGTGGTGTCCCTTATCTACGTAGGAATCCTAAACATTCCTCAAGCCTATGTTTCCGATGTGTACCAACTGGCGATCATTCGATTTTTACAAGGTTTTGGGTTAGGTGGCATGCTACCAGCTTTAAACACCTATCTATCCTCTAAAACGCCTCGTGAATTCACGGGACAAGTATTCTCCTACAACCAATCCAGTTTATTCTTTGGCTATTTCTTAGGTTCCGTCGGTGGTGCAAGCCTGATGGCATGGCTAGGTTTTACAACCTTATTCTGGGCAAGTGGCTGCTTATTTATAATCTCTGCTCTCTGGATTGGTTTAAAACTCAAATAATAACGATACATAAAAGAAAACCCTTCTATAGCTGATTGTTACGATTATATTCTCACGAATATGACATATCTAATCAGTATACAGAAGGGTTCTTATTCTGTGTAATTATGATATTAATATAATTGTAGTGTTGATATAGTTATAATTTCAATATAACGATCACATTGAACGCACTATAATAACTATACTTTCAAATATATAACCGGTTTTAGACTATAACAACAATAGCATAATGACTACAGTCGCAATAATACATGGGACGGCATTGCGTTTCGCCATTTCCATAGGGTTGATACCTGCAAGTCCCGCAATGATGATACCTGCACCTGCTACGGGACTCATGCTTCGACCGATACCAGCACCGATTTGAGCCATGGATCCAAGTTGCATGATACCATAACCAAAGTCTGCTGCATGAGGTGTGACAGCACCGTTAAAAGCAAGAGCTGCTGCATTACCAGAACCAGAGATAACTGCCAATAAGAACGGACCAAAGGCTGCACCGATTTGGGCGATTTGTTGAGAGTTCTTCATGCCATCAATAAGGGCACTTGTAAGTCCGATGAGTTGCATCCCTGCTGTAAAGCAAGCTGCTGCAGCCATAAGGCCAACGACATCACACATACCATCACCAGTACCACGGAAGAACTTCTTAACAGCGTCTGTTACATTAGGACGAACCGCTACAATACCAATCGCTGTACCGATGAGCATGGAAACGGGAACAGAAACCTCTGGAATCACCGCTACTTGTTTACTACCGAGTACAAGCATAACGAGTGGAATGATAGGGATAATAGCATAGAAGTAATTAACCTTAAATTCTTTGCCTTCCTCTACAGTATCGTTTTTCATTACATACCCTGTATGCTCCTTCTTAACGATAGCTACAATATTAAGCAAAATAGCGGCTACTACGATACCGATAATTGCTTGCATGGAGAAGCTCGCAATAACTGTCATTACGTCTACCCCCGCCAGTTGTGCCACTTGAGGGTTGAACATAAGCCCTGGGCTCAAGGAGCTCCCCCATGTACCTAAGAAGATTGCAGAACCAGCCATTGCAGGATGCACACCAGAACGAATTAAAGCCGGAATCAATAGTGCACCTACGGCAGCGGCGCAACCTGCCGCTGTTGGCAATGCTATATTAATTAAAAATGTAATAATAACAGCACCTGGGATGATGATTTTAGTCATCTTTTTAAGCCCTGCAGAAATGAAATACACCATATGCTCCGTACATTTTGTATATTCCATAACATAGCTAAAACCAAGCACGGTACAAATTGTCGGTACAAGCCCTGGATTTGTTAGCTCTTTTACAAAGGCTGTCGTACCAGCTCCAAGGTTGCCCCCAATAAAGCACATCAATAAGCCCGATAATAATAAAACGAGCCGCGTTTCAAACTGTTTAATAATAGCAATAAACGTTGCTACTACAATAACAATACCTGTAATAACCATATTCTCTCCTATCCGTACATACCATATAAGCCAATTAAATGTATTCTACTAATTCGCTCACACGAAGCACTCATATCTAAACAAGCTTTGTACCTTCCAAGCTAAGTTTTCTAAGCACCTTGTCGAGCACTGCTGCACCCGTTACGATATCATTCATTTCAGCAAATTCTGCAGGATTATGACTGATGCCATCGCGACATGGAATAAAAATCATTCCCGTAGGAACAGCCTCTGCCCAATGCATCGCATCATGACCGGCACCACTCGGCATAGTTATATATTCTACACCGACAGACTTAACAGCCTCTTCGATTTCTCGAATCATAGCAGGGTGCATCGCCACCGGATAATCTTGTGCAATAGGCTCAATTGTATAAGATAAGCCCCGTTTTCCGGCAGTAATATCGATAAATTCCTTAACAAGAGTGACTACGGAATTGCGCGCTACCTTAGATATGCTGCGAATATCTACGCCTAGTTTCACAGCTCCAGGAATGACATTCATCGCCCCTGGCGTAACCTCCACAACACCGACAGTTCCCACCACGGGTGGTTCCTCTTGCATGGATGCAATCTCCTCGATGCCGAGGATGATTTTTGAGGCTCCACATAGGGCATCATGACGCAAGTTCATCGGCGTAGCACCACTATGATCGGCATTGCCCCGAATGGTCACATAGAATCGCTCTGGCGCTGCAATACCAGTCACAATGCCAATCGTTTTCTGTTCGTGCTCCAGTACCTTTCCTTGTTCTATATGAATTTCTGTGAAAGACTTTACAGGTCGTTTATATTCCATTGCTTCAATCCCATCGGGATTTAAGTTGCGACCTTTCAATGCTTCGTATAAGGAAATTCCTTGTTTATCTACCAATCGGTGTAAGTCTTGTAATCTTAATTCACCACGCATGGCCTTACTACCTAGTGTAGCATCCCCAAAGCGACTGGACTCTTCGCACATGAAGGATACCACAGCGATAGTATGGTCATGTTCATAACCATCGTCAGTCATGCTACGAATTACTTCAAGGGCAGATAACACGCCCACCACACCATCGTAATTGCCTCCATTGGGTACGCTATCTGTATGAGACCCTACCATGACAACTGGTAAATCTGGTTTTTTACCAATCTTATAGCCAATGACATTACCAAAATCGTCTATTTCAACGGATAAACCCGCATCAATCATGCGATCTATAATATATTGACGCCCCTTCCAGTCTGCATCGGTGAAAGCAAGACGATTAATGCCCTCACCAGGTACTGTCAATTGGGCCATAGCATCAAAATCTTTAACTAATCGCTCTCGTTGAATCATATAACACCTCACAATCGAATACATCAATTACTGATAAATCATATGGTGCTAGTCAGTAAGCCTTATTTTAAATAGTGAGCAGCAATTGTCCCCAACGCTACGATACCGTTTAGCATATCTTCTTCATCGATATCAAAGAGTGGATTGTGATGTGGTGCTTTAATAGCAGAACCTACTACCATGTAGGTTGCTCTACCGCCGCGATCAATGACACGGTTCAAGAAGTAAGCACAATCTTCACTGCCGCCACCGCTGTAATTGAATGGAACCTCTTTAAAGATACCAAGTGGCTCCACGATAGCTTGCACCTCACGAGCTAAATCATCGCTGATGCGACCTGCAGGAGTTTCCCCTTGTTTTGTGATTTCAAAGGTGCAATCGTGCATTTCTGCAGCACCTTTAATAATAGTCTTCGACCGTTCAATCATGTAATCATTAATTTCTGTCGTAGCACCACGAGTTTCTAGTTTAAGAACTGCCACATCAGGCGTCACATTGCGACCTGTACCGCTTTCAAAAACACCTACATTCATGCGAGAAGCCCCTTGACTATGACGAGCGATGGCTTGTAAGTTAAGAACCGCTGTACAGCCGGCGAGCATTGCATTTTGTGCCTTTTCAGGGGAGCCACCAGCATGAGCAGAATAACCGTGGAATACCGCATCAAGTTTTGTAGTGGCTAAGAAGCCATGATCACTACATGCAAAGCAATTGGATAATTTTTCGTTAAACCCAATATGCATGCCGAACATCAAATCTACATCATCTACTACGCCTGCTTCCGCCATCGCTTTAGCACCACGTACACCTTCCTCTGCTGGTTGGAAGATAAGTTTAATTGTGCCTTTGAATTCATCCTTGTGAGTAGCCAAGTATTCGGCAAGACCTAACCCCATCGTCATATGTGCATCATGACCACAGGCGTGCATCGCTTTATCGTGACAAGAACGGAATCCTTTCTTTGTAGGCACATGGTTATCCTCTTTAGCTTCGATGACATCGTTAGAGTCCATGTCTACACGAAATGCTACTACAGAGCCTTCACCACCGAAGTTCATAGTTGCAACAATGGCCGTTTTACCATAGCCCATCTTTTCTACAAGCTCAAGATTTGCACCTTCTTCGATGGCTCGATCCATAGCAGCTTTCATGACCTCATCACTAGGTAAGCCCATACGAGAGTCTAAATCGAGTACATCTGCCCCTAATGCCACATCATAGCCCAAGGAGATAAGCCTATCCGCTACCTTCGCAGCAGAGCGATACTCAAGCCAAGCAGGTTCAGGGTACATATGAAAATCTCGACGCATAGCGATTAACGCATCGCGCCGTTGTTGCACAAAATCTTTTACAGACATAACTACCTCCGTAACAAACTAATAATCCTGTATACATTTACTATATGAATAGATAGGTAAATAGTCAACTAAATGGAGCATGTATACAGTATCTAAAATATAATTGTATGTTATAACAAAAAACACATATACCACAAAACGGTTTCTGTGATATATGTGTGCTTATCAATTTATTCTAATATTGTTTTATTCAGTTTTGCCAGCACTTCTCGTTTAATAGTTCGTTGTCTATCCCAGGCAATGATAATAACGGTGGCAATAATCATAGCCATACCAATTAGCCCCAATAGACTAAATTCATTTCCTAAAAAAGCCCACCCAAAGAAAGCCGCCGAAATAGGTTCAATAGATGACAAAATAGATCCTGGTACGGCCCCAATTCTTTTAACCCCTTCTAAATAGGCATTAAAAGATACGATCGTACCAAGGAATATAACATTGAAACAACCAATTACAGTCCATACATCCCACGTCGCATAAGAATTTGGTTGATGGAATAATATAGCCGCAACAATACCGCTAATAAGCATTCCGAATCCTACAATAGGCAATGTGCCATATTTGTTGAGTAAATCAACGGGAGAAATGCTATATACGGCTACACCCACAGCAGATAAAAGCCCCCATACGAGAACCATTAAAGGGAAGCTTTCAATAGAAAGGCCATCATCATTTCCCATTAAACAAATAGTCCCCACTAAAGCCAGTATAACAGAAACCATCTCACCTTTGGATGGTCGTTTACCATAGCGTACCAGCAGGTAAATAATAATCATAGACGGCGCCAGATATTGTAATACCGTTGCAATGCCAGCTCCAGCTAAAGCAATGGATCTGAAATATGTATATTGGCATAATGCCATTCCAAATACGCCAAAAACAATGAGCCCTAGCGTATCCTTTACACTATGAAATACATTAAAGATAGAGTTTCCAAATCTAAACCATGCATAAATAACAGTTAGTAAACCTGCTGTAATCAATCGCATAGTTACTAGCCATTCCAAATTCATATCTCTAAAATTGCTTAAGAACTGTACGGATGCACCAGATACACCCCATAAAACAGCGCCTAATAGAGTTATAATAACACCAATAACTTCATATTGTTTCATGCTAGTCACCGAGCAAAGATACGTGAACTTTCACAACCACCTTACGGATTTTGATAGGTTTATCGTTTACGGCGAGTAAGGGTCGATGAACATCAGCGGGGAAGAATACAGTATAGTACCCTTCTGGGCAATGGATTTGCCCTTCATCAACGGCTTCATTAGAATAGAAATAGCAATCTCGCTCCGGATAGGACTCCACAGGTTTAACGAGACCTTTATCTACGAAAAAGCCCATGTTTTCCTCGCCGCTCACCATAAATTGAATATCTACATAATTACGATGCGATTCTGGTTTTGTAGCTTCAAATAGTTTTGTTTCTACATCATCTACGTTGGCATACATCATGTCACCCTCGATGGCATGACGCCCTCCAGGCAACGCTTTCAAATCTGTGTTTTTCAAGAAATCTAAAGCACGCACGATGGCTTTAGGATAGCCCATTTTTGTATAATCTGCGGTAATACTAGAGAAAAACATACACAATCCTTTCACAATATCTATGGATATGGCACCACAATAAACCAATTATATTACCTTTTATGTTAGCACATATATACATAAAGGACTAGCTATTCTCTTATGTAAAAGCCCTCCATACGCTACATATATGGAGGGCCTCAGTAAAATACTATTCAAATTTATGACTTACGTCAATTATTACACTATGAAATTGTTACAGTATTAAATTGTTACATTATGCAATTGTCTATTCAGTTGTAGTGATTCAAACTGTATTAAATACAGCATGTGGCCATTACCTTATTCTTGGGTTTTATGAGCAGCGATAATTTCTTCCGCTTGCTTATGTGGAACCTCTTCATAGGTATAGAACTGACGGTTAAATACGCCTTGTCCTTGTGTAATGGAGCGCAATGCAGTCACATAATCGGACATTTCAGCCAATGGTACTTGTGCTTTAACAACGGAAATACCGGTTCTTTCACTTTGTTCCATGCCTAATACACGACCTCGACGGCTATTCAAATCACCCATGATGTCGCCCATGAAAGAATCTGGCGCAAACACGTTGACTTCATAGATTGGTTCTAATAGGACTGGTTTCGCCTTAGGAATCACATCCTTGATAGCCTGTGACGTAGCTACTTTAAATGCTAACTCTGAGGAGTCTACGCTGTGGTAAGATCCATCCAAGAGTGTCACTTGCACGCCAATCATAGGATATCCTGCAATTAGGCCTTTATCTAGGGTTTCTTTGGCACCCTTTTCCACTGCTGGTATGTATTGTTTA
>OJUJ01000201.1_pt1 | contig 20206 bp, 14 predicted proteins | sample 1599951 | NCBI WGS metagenome assembly OJUJ01 (sample SAMN04436643, study PRJEB24849) | human gut metagenome | biome: human gut; feature: NICU; material: stool | host: Homo sapiens | place: USA: Saint Louis, MO | collected 2010-04-07 | reverse complement strand
AATTATCATCATACATATTTGGTGAAATAAAAAGTTTATGTACCTGAATAGTATTTTTTGTTTTATTAAAAAGACGCGCTAATCCTTGACCAATGACGGGGAAAAATAATTCTTCGACCTTGACTTGTAAATTTAAATCATCTACGGTCTTACCCAATATCATTCGTGATTGCAGTAGTGTAATTTCAGGTGCTGATTGAGGCTGACTATCAGGAAAGACTTGGCTCAGACTGCTAAGTATCGCGTTACCTTGCTTTTGTTCAACCTGTATCAATGCATCCGCCTGATATATTGGGGTAGCAAGTAAGGCATATATAAGCGCGATAAGCGTAAATAGTGAGGTTACCGCGATTATTAATTTTCTATGGTCGAATATTTCACCGATAACACGCCCCAGATCTAGTTCATCTGAATCATTAATAGGTTTGTTACTTTTTATTGATGACATGCATTATCTTCCCTGCTTAAGGGTTACTAAGTTTAGAAGCCCAGCAATTACCAGCTTCTTCAATTAATTTGTAAACTGAGGCAAATGCCTCGTCGCTTTTACGATAAGGATCTGGTATTTCACGTTGATTCAACCAGTGTCCAAAAAGCATAGTTTTTCCACGAACCTCTGGTGCTATACGCCCAATTTGTTCAATATGAGATTTTTCCATCACCAATATCAAATCGTATTGCCGTCCGATGGAAGCAGTAAATTGCCTTCCTTTATGCCCTTCTAAAGAAATCCCATGTTTTACAGCTATTTTTATCGCACTTTCATCAGCGGCATGATCAATCAAAGCACCTGTCCCTGCAGAGTCTATCCTTTTATTAGGCAAGACTTTACGTAGAAAACGTTCGCCTATTGGTGAGCGACAGATATTTCCCGTGCACACAACTAGAATTGAATCAAACATTAGTTAGGCCATCTCTTAATGTAACGGACAGTTTCAGTCATATCATGTACCCCAGTAATAGTTGGCACAAGCTGTGAAATCACACGGTTCCAACGAACCAGTGGTGCAGTAGTTACATAAACAATATCATATGGTTGCAATTGGAATTCTGTGCCCAGTACCATTGCCGAAGCATCTTGTGCATTAAGTTGATAGATATTTGCAATCTTACCTTGCTTATCACCCCTAAGCTGGCGAATAACGAATACCCCCGTGGCATCACTCATCGCCTGAGACAAACCTTCTGCATTGCCCAGCGCTTCCGCCAGGGTCATGCCGCTGCGGTCCATCTTCATGGTGCTCTGTTTGCCCACTTCCCCCATAACAAACACTTTCAGATCGTCATTACGTGGCACAAATAAAATATCCCCTGGGTACAGCAGATGGTTCTGGGTTAAGTCACCTTTCTGCATTAAGGCATACAGTGAGATTTTACTATCCTTGCCATTATGGGTAAGCACCACGTTTCGCCAGTCTGCGTCTGGTGCCAATCCACCTGCCGCATTGATTGCATCCATGACTGTTAAGGGAATATTGGTAATTGGCTGCTGACCAGATTTTGCAACTTCACCAGTCACATATACTTTTTGAGATCTGAAGGCCGCAACGCTTACATCAACCTGCGGGCTTTCAATATAAGTGGTTAAACGGCTGGCTATATCCTGGCGTACCTGGCTAAGCGTTTTTCCCGCTACCTGCACCTTACCGATATAAGGATAGAAGATGGTCCCATCGGAGTTAACCCAGTTACCGGTGTCGCTGGCGCTACGGTATTGACCTGCAGGCGTTGTGAGTTCCGGATGGTCCCATACGGTAACCATCAGCACGTCACCCACCCCAATACGGTATTCATAACTACGAAGTAAATTATCCAGTTGCGGATTGGGACGAGCAAGAACGGTCTCTGGACGGAGCTGATCGATCAGGCCTGGTGTCATTGGATACACGTTCACTAATTTATCCAGATCGTAGTCGCTGTCTGGAAGCTCAACCACGTTCTTGCGCAGACTGTTTAATCCCTGACCAGGGATGATTGTACAACCCGATAAAAACCCAATCGCCAACGCTAATGCCGAAAATCTAACAATTTTTTTCTTCATAATGTCACATCATCAGTAAATCAAAATTTGCCAATTCCTGAGCAGCTGTCATCGCCGTTGCTTACCTGCCGGCTTGTGGAGAGATAAAAACTGACTGCCTCCTGCAGCACTACCACCCTCTCTCCTCTATTTTCAGCATTCAGCCTTATAAACTAAACGGTATCTCTATCCCTGCGCTGGCACCAACGTCATCGCTGTCGCTGTTGTTAGCGTTGGTGTACCACAATGAAGTATTCAGACGAACAGACTGATACACATCTCCGCTCCAGCCCAGCTGTACACCTTTCAGAGTATCCGCATGAGGGAACGCTTTGTTGATCGACTGATTCTCCGGGTTAACTTTGGCGTAAACCAGGCGCGTACTCCAGCGCTGGTTATCCTCCGTAATAAGCTCAACCTTCCCGGCAATGAGTTGACCATCCCCACCCATCGCATCTCCCAGTGGATACCCTTGTTGGTAATAACCATCTTTATAGATGTGGTGGGTATAGCTGTAATTGGTTCGGCTCATGTTGGTACGCGTGTCATGCGCTTCCACATACCAGTTAACCGCATCTTTGCCCCACCCATGGTGCCCTTCAACACCGCCAAGGAACATATTTGCTGAAGGAAGAAAACCAGACTCATCCTCGCCGATCATCTGCCCGTAGAAGCTCACCGGCCAGCCAAGAGTCGGCTCGAGTTTGAACTTAAAGTCAAAACCGGCCAGTTGGTTCCCTGGTTCATTGGGATCGTTTGCGGCGGTATTATCCTTGCCTGTTAAACCATCCCAGAAGTTACTGAGTGATTCAGGCCGCCCTTCCCCACCCCACTGCATAATGCGTGATGCGCCTAATTCTAAAGACTGGAATGGTGAAAAGGTAAAACGACCGCCGATAATTTTCGTGTGTGGCACAGCGGTATATTGATTCATCTGGCTGGCGGAGATCTGGTACTGCCATGGCCCCACCCAGCGTAACCACCAGGTTTCCGGCGCCGCCTGCTCGGCTCGCTGCATCAGGAAACCGGTCATCGGCCGCATCGCATCCCCGCGGATCAGGCTACCTTCATAGCCCGGTCCCCACCACTGTGGTACCTGACCAAAAGAGAGCCACTGGTTCCAGAACTTCACCGCGCCGTATGCGCCGTTGGCGTTGAAGCGCGATCCGTTGCTGATCCGCTCCCCTCCTTCGACGTTACCCTGCAGGTGGATATCCCACCACTCGCCGCTGTTGTTGAACGCCAGGCCTAACGAGTTATCTGCCGGCTGTGTCTGACCAAACCCCTGCGGAGTGCCCGGCTGATCGGTTGAAGTGTAGCCGGTAACCCGGAAATCCGCTTTTAAGGCAGACAGTCGCTGGTTAATACGAGCCAGCACCACTTGCTCAGAAGAATAGGACGGTTTGGCCTTTTTTAGCGCCCGGGAGATCTCTTCCTGGCTCAGCGGCCAAGTCGACAGGCTCAGATGGATGCCCCCACGATCGGAAAGCCAGGCCAGGTCGTTACGCAAGTCGTTGTCATTTACTACTAACCCGGCCGCGTAAGCCTGGGCTCCCAGGGAGGAAAGCAAACCCAACGTCACGGCAATGCGCGCAATTTTTATCATTGTACAAGATCCATTTTCAGCCCCGCTGTCGTATCTCAATGAGAATGAGGGGAATAGCAAGATAGAAAGCGCTCGCGGCACCAGCTGACTTCGCTGTGCAACACCGGCGAGGCAAGTACATTTACCCTAAGCTGCTTGTTAGCCTTATAACATCCACTCAGCTCACAATGTAGGCGAATTTTACCCTACAGGCTATCGATGAGACAGGAAAGTTAATCTCCAGGCGATATCAGCAGCCGCTCCTGGCCAACTTCTGAGGATATCCGTAGAAAATTGATAGATATCTATTGAGGGTGATCATCCTGACCGGAACGATTTTACAGCCGTTGAAGAGAACCTCTGTGCAGCAGCAAGCGGCTTCAGCGACGCTACCGCCCCTGGCTTAACAGCTACCAGCGCACTGACTACCTGAACGACTTAATTTTTTATCGACCTGTGGATGAATAATTGGTCAGGCCATTATTTTTGGCGGCGTTAAGTTTACGGGATTTCGGTCACAATTGGGAGTGTTGTTACCGAATATCTGCCAATTAATGCCGCCTGTCAGTTCTACTGACAAAAAATAAGCGGGTCACCAATTAAGATTATTCACTGATTTCCAGGGTTAGAAATCTTCCCGGTACTGCTACAACATCACACATGCAGCTAACTGACTGTAAAAAAACGTCTTTTTCCATAGCTCATCATCATGCAAAAATCAGATGATGGCGTTATAGTCAACTACAATTTCTAATAGTTTCCTGTGTCTGGATATTCATTGAATGTGCATCAGGTAACGTCTCAGCGCATTTAAGAAACGTCTGATCAAAGCTATATCCAGGCAAATATTCAATAACAATGTAGTAGCACTTCATTATTTCATAAATATGAATTATCAATTACCGGATATATAGTAGATTATTTTCTTATTTGTCTAATTAACCAGCGAAAACTTAATTTCCCCTGTAAAACAAATGGCGATTACCAGGCCTGCTTGTGCAGATCGGTACGCGTAAAGGGTTTATCCAGCGGCCCCACCGCGGTGGCGATTTGTCCCAGCAGGGACTGAGTCGGCGCTTTGCTGCCGCTATGTAAAAGGATAAGTGGAACCATCACCAGGCATGCGACACCGCCCCATGAGATATTCACGCTTTCCGGATCAGAGGTACGTTTTTGCAACACCAGGAACAAAGCGCTGCCAGCAGCGCCCAGCAGCAGGCCGGCAATCACTTCCGAGACGGAATGCGCATGGATGACCAGCCGCGAATAGCCCACCACGGCGGCCAGAACATAGCCGGTAATAACGGCCGCTTTACGCAGACCGACGGAGAAACGGGCGCTGAGCAGCCACAGGAAGATAGGCCAGAAGGCCGCGGAGAGCGCGGAGTGGCCGCTGAAGCCGGTGTAATCCAGTTCACGAATACCCAGACCCCAGCCCATAAAGGCCAGTTTGGAGGCGCAGACGATAGCGCCGGTGATGCCGAACAGCAAACTCCATTGCCACGCCAGCAACCGCGACGTTTTACGCAGCATCAGGACAATAAACAGCGCCGCTGCGCTGGGCAGCAAAACGGTGCTATCGCCAAAAAATGAGATGAGTTGCCAGTTCATATACCTGTGATCCTTCGATGATGTCCACTGCCGTGCTCAGGGATTATCCGTAATGTCTGTACCAGCTCGCATGCCAATTCATTTCACATTTTTATGCATGCAAGTGAGATGTTTAAAGCGGAAACATGATCGCAGTCAAGTTTTATTTTTGGCTGTCGTTGACCGCTTTCCCTTCGCTTTAGGAATTGTCGCACTAAGTGACTATTCATAAAGCATTATTGCTGCTACTCCGACCATTGCACCACAGAGGCCAGAGACAAACTACCAGAAGTCTCCGAAGCCATACGTTTCTTTACAATCGTTATAACATTCACGTTATGAATAATTTCTGCATAACGTTATGAGCGGCAGGACGAATGTTCACGCCCTGCCCCCCGGCACTACGCTGGCGCTCAGGCCAGCAGTTTTTTAATGCTTTCGCGGAATTTGGTGCCTTCTTTCAGGTTACGCATCCCGTAGGTGACGAAGGCTTGCATGTAGCCCATTTTCTTCCCGCAGTCGTAGCTTTCGCCGGTCATCAGCATCGCGTCGACGGACTGCTTCTTCGCCAGTTCGGCAATGGCGTCGGTCAGCTGGATACGGCCCCATGCGCCCGGCTCGGTACGTTCCAGTTCGGCCCAGATATCCGCCGACAGCACGTAGCGCCCCACCGCCATCAGATCGGAGTCCAGAGTCTGCGGTTCGTCCGGTTTTTCAATAAACTCAACGATACGCGCCACCTGGCCTTCAGCCACCATCGGCTCTTTGGTCTGGATGACGGAGTATTCGGAGAGATCGCCCGGCATGCGTTTCGCCAGCACCTGGCTGCGGCCGGTCTCGTTAAAGCGGGCGATCATAGCGGCGAGGTTATAGCGCAGCGGGTCAGCGGTGCCGCCGTCAAGGATGATATCCGGCAGGACCACCACAAACGGGTTGTCGCCGACTACCGGGCGGGCGCAGAGGATGGAGTGGCCCAGGCCCAGCGGCTGCGCCTGACGCACGTTCATGATGGTCACGCCCGGCGGGCAAATGGCCTGCACTTCCGCCAGCAGCTGGCGCTTCACGCGCTGTTCCAGCAGGGCTTCCAGCTCGTAGGAGGTATCGAAGTGGTTTTCCACCGCGTTCTTCGAGGAGTGCGTCACCAGAACAATCTCTTTGATCCCGGCGGCGACGATTTCGTCAACGATGTACTGAATCATTGGCTTATCAACGATCGGCAGCATCTCCTTTGGAATTGCCTTTGTGGCCGGCAGCATATGCATGCCTAGTCCTGCGACCGGAATAACCGCTTTCAAATTCGCCATATTCATCTTCACCTGTTTGGTTGCAAAACACGCGGTTTTGCAAAATTGTACATGTCACAAATCCATTGGAACTGATAATACACGGATACTGCCCGGGCATCTGCCCGCCAAATTCTTAAATTCACTGTCACGTAAAAGAATACACACAACTCCCTTTTACCAACAGTCAGAAGTGAGAATAATCTTATTTTCGTTCAGGTTATTCAGCGGCTCGTTCCTTTGCGCCGCGCGATGTGGCTGAGAGGCCCGTCTATCGGGGTCTGTTGGCCGCCGGCCCCGCCGCGCCGCGCGTATGCCCGGAAAGAATAGATATAGATAATAAATTTCGCCAGGCAATATATTTCAGCATAAACAGTCGGATATGACGACATATTAGCCTGAATCCGCGGCGGTGAACTGCGATCCGCCCTATTCTGCACTCACTTCATAATATGAATTATGCTGGTTTTGTGAGCGGGCTTCGCGCTTCGCTTCTGCTCTGCGCATCCGCGCTCGCCGTGACGAACCGCGGGAGGAAGCCCTTTTGCCGCCCTCGCTGAAACGCAGCGGAAAAAGTTCTGATATCGGCAAGCTTATTCCATGGTCGCCGCCACGGTGTTATTTTTTCACTGTTCTTTTCCGGAACATAATTCTTATCGGTTCGCTTAATCCGCTGGAAATATATCCATCCACGGCAGGGCGATATCCGCGTCGTTATTGCATTTTAGACTCATCTTATCCATGATCGTGGTAACACATACCGCAGTCGTACAGGTTTTAATACATATGGAATGGATTGCCGATCCGTCAATCTGGGCAGGTCTCGTCACGCTGGTGGTTATCGAACTGGTGTTGGGTATCGATAACCTGGTCTTTATCGCTATCCTCGCCGAGAAACTCCCTCCCGCCCAGCGCGACCGCGCGCGGATTACTGGCCTGATGCTGGCGATGGTCATGCGTCTTCTGCTGCTGGCCTCTATCTCCTGGCTGGTCACCCTGACCAAACCGCTGATTGTTTTTCACGACTTCAGCTTTAGCGCCCGCGATTTGATTATGCTGTTTGGCGGCCTGTTTCTGCTGTTTAAAGCGACCGTCGAGCTTAATGAGCGGCTGGAGGGGAAAGACAGCGATAACCCCACCCAGCGCAAAGGGGCGAAATTCTGGGCCGTCGTGGCGCAGATCGTGGTGCTCGACGCCATCTTCTCGCTTGACTCGGTGATCACCGCCGTCGGCATGGTCGATCACCTGGCGGTGATGATGGCCGCCGTGGTTATCGCCATCAGCCTGATGCTGATGGCCAGCAAGGCGCTGACGCGCTTCGTTAACAGCCACCCGACCATCGTGATCCTCTGTCTGAGCTTCCTGCTGATGATCGGCTTCAGTCTGATTGCTGAAGGCTTCAGCTTTATTATTCCGAAAGGCTATCTATATGCGGCCATTGGCTTCTCGGTCATGATTGAAGCCCTTAACCAGCTGGCGCAGTTTAACCGCCGTCGCTTCCTCTCCGCCAATATGACGCTGCGTCAGCGCACTACCGAAGCGGTGATGAATCTGCTGAGCGGGCAGAAAGAAAAAGCTGAACTGGATGCTGACACGGCGTCGCTGGTCGCCGATCAGGATCAACATCCTCTGTTTAATCCGCAGGAACGACTGATGATTGAGCGGGTGCTGAACCTTAATCAGCGCAGCGTCAGCAGTATTATGACGTCGCGCCATGATATCGAGCGCATCAACCTCAGCGCGCCGGAGGAAGAGATCCGCAGCCTGGTGGAGAAAAATCAGCATACCCGGCTGGTGGTCACCGGCGGGAAGGATAATGAAGATCTGCTGGGTGTGGTGCATGTTATTGACCTGCTCCAGCAGTCCCTGCGTCAGGAGCCGCTGGATCTGCAGGCGCTGGTCCGTCAACCGCTGGTCTTCCCGGAGGGTCTGCCGCTCCTCTCGGCGCTCGAGCAGTTCCGCCAGGCCCGCACCCATTTTGCCTTTGTGGTCGATGAGTTTGGTTCCGTCGAGGGGATTGTGACCCTCAGCGACGTGATGGAGACCATCGCCGGCAATCTGCCCAATGAGGTGGAGGAGATCGATGCCCGGCACGATATTCAGCATCATCAGGACGGCTCATGGACGGTTAACGGCCATATGCCGCTGGAGGATCTGGTGCAGTACGTTCCGCTGCCGCTGGATGATAAACGGGAGTACCACACCGTCGCCGGTCTGCTGATGGAGTATCTGCAGCATGTGCCGCAGGTGGGGGAAACCATTGAGATTGACGGCTATACCCTGCGCACGCTGCAGGTCGACAGCCATCGGGTGCAGAAGGTGCAGATCGTCCCGCCGGTAAAGCAGGATGAGCTGGATTATGAGGTGTAATCGTCAGGCATAAAACGGCCCGGGGTACCCCGGGCCGTAAAATTGATAGCCAGGTATCCTGTTTAATGCCTGATGGCGCTTCGCTTATCAGGCCTACGGGATGGCGAACTAATCGGGGTATGACACCCACCGTATAATCCAGACCGGGTCAGGCGCAGCCGCCACCCGGCATCATTGTGACATTACGCTTTGACGATAAACACAGCCCGGAAACTTCCGGGCCGCGGTGGTAGGAATTACAGCTTATCGAGCAGCTTTTTGGCATCGTTGCCGTCTTTGCTGCCTTTATTACGCTCAACCCAGTCGTTGAGGCGCTGCTTCGCTTCATCCTGCAGCTGTTTGCGCAGGATCTGATCGACCTGCAGACTGTAGCTCAGCGACTGCCACTCGCCGTAGATGCGCAGCGGGATAGCGGTCTGTTTCAGACGGTCGATAAGCTTGCCCTCCCCTTTCCAGCCGCCGAGCACACGCACGTTGAAGCGCATATCGCAGTTCTCTTTCTGCAGATCGAGCTGTCCTTCGCCGGTCATCGCCATCACGTCGGACTGCCCCTGCAGGCGGTTCAGCGTCACCAGCCCGTTATCCAGCGTCAGCCGGCTGCTCACGGAATCCAGGCGGGTGGCATTGTCGTAATTTTCCTGCGCCCGCACGTTGGTGCTGCGCTCCACGGCCTGCTGCACCAGCTGCTGGAAGTTCAGCCCTTCGGTGCGGGTATCGGCCATCTGGAGCTGAGCCTGTCCCTGCCAGTGGCGACGGAAATCATCGGCGTCAATGCGCGTTCCGGAAAATTCGCCGCTCAGCGACAGCTTGCCGGTCAGGTTTAAGGAATAGTTAAAGGCTTTGATCAGCGAACCGATCTCCACATTCTGCAGCGCCGGCTGGAACGTCGCCAGCGGCGTGTCGCCGCGGGCATCCAGGGTGCCAGGGAGAGAGAGCTGCCCGCCGTCAAGATTGCCCTGCATTTTGCTGACCGTCAGCAGCCCCTGCTGGTTGCTGATTTCGCTCTGCACCTGGGTGAAGTTCAGACCGCGCCACTGCAGCTGGTCGGCGCTCAGGGCCATTCGGCCGTTGAAGCCGCGCAGGCTCTGGTAATCTTCGCGCTCATCGCTGTCGGCGATCACCGGGCGCAGCGGTCGCGTCTGACTCTGGCCCTGCTGACTGGCGCTACTGTCCGTCGCCGGCGACCTTTGCGCCAGCAGACTATCGAGATCGAGAGTGGTGGCGTGCAAATCCAGCGACCAGTCCGGGCGATCCCCCAGCACCACGCTGCCGCTGCCGGTAACGGTGCTGCGGTTAGCCATCAGATTCAGGTTGTCAAAACGCAGGGTCTTGTCATCTTCCTGCCAGCTGGCCTGCAGACTCCCCTGACCATTAATGCCGTCCGGTGGGAGCTCGGCGCCGCGCAGCTGCCAGCTAAGCTGGGTAAAGTCGGCTTTTAAGGAGTGCGGATAATCGCCGCCCTGCACGGTGGCGGAGAAGTTCAGCGCCAGGTCGCGCTGGTCGCGGTTCACCCGGCCGGAGAAATCCACGGTGGCCCGGTGATTCTCATCCTGCTCCATCTGCAGACGGATATCGCGCACGGTCACCTGCTCGCCGTTCTCATGCTGGAAGAAGAGCACGCTGTCGGCCACCTGCAGCTGACGGACATCGTAGGACCATCCTCGATCCTCCGGGGCCAGCGGCAGGGTGTTATCATGCGGCACCACCGGCGCTGAGCTGTCGCGAACCGCCTCGGTTTTCGGGGTCAGCTGGATCACCGCGCCCTTGAGCATCACCTGCTTCACCTGCAGCTGATGCGAGAGCAGCGGCAGCAGCGCCACGTCGAGGCGCATATTGTCGGCGCGGATCACCGGCTCTTCGGCGCCTCTGGCGGTCAGCGTCATCCGTCCGCTGAGAATGCTGAGCTGCGGCCAGACGTGCCAGCGCAGCGGGCCATCAAGGTCAAGCTGATAACCGCTGCGCTCTGCCACCTCATGCACCATATAGGCGCGAAAATCGTTGGGATTGACCAGCAATACCAACGAGGTAAGCCCGGCGACAATGACCGCCAGCAGGATCATCAGCGTTGTCAGTATTCGTCTCATGGCACCCTCAGCAACACCCCGTTGACGTTATCAATCCTTGTCGATTCGGCTCGCCACCGCGCCCTGCTGGTCGCGATATTTGGCGTCTTCACGGCGGTTATACGGCCGGGCCGCCGGGCCCGATAACGGTTCAAAGCTCAGCGCGCCGATGGGCATCCCCGGGCGCAGCGCCAACGGCAGCTTACCGGAGTTGTAAAACTCAAGCACGATGCAGCCGGACCAGCCTGGATCGATACGGTGCGCGGTAACGTGCACCATCAGCCCCAGGCGCGCCAGCGAGGAGCGTCCGTCCAGCCAGCCTACCAGGTCGGCAGGCAGGGTGACAGACTCGTAGGTCACCGCCAGCGCCAGTTCGCCCGGATGCAGGAAAAAGGCTTCCCCTTCCGGCAGGACGATCTCTTCGCTCATCACGCGGTCCAGCGCGGCGCTGACCTCGGCCTTCGGGCCGCTTAAATCGATAAACGGCGCCGTGTGACCACGGAAGGTGCGGAATTTATTACCCAGCCGTACATCAACCGTCGCGCCATTAATACGCTCAACGGGCGGACGCGGATTGATGGCGAGTCGCCCTTCATCCAACCAGGCTTCGATATCTCGGTCACACAGACGCATGGGCTTTCTCCTTATAAGGCTGCTTCCCGCACGCTTCGCGGCGGAGAGGGCAACAGGGCTACTCTTTGCACGTTACACAATTCGGCCAGGTTATTCAAAGAACTGACTGATTTTGGCCTTCAGAATATCAATAGCGATGCGGTTTTTGCCGCCGCGCGGCACGATAATGTCGGCATACTGCTTCGACGGTTCAATAAACTGCAGGAACATCGGGCGCACGGTTTTCTGATACTGGGCCATCACCGAGTCCATGGAGCGGCCGCGCTCGTTAACGTCGCGCTTAATACGGCGCATCAGGCAAATATCGAGAGGGGTGTCGACGAAAATAGAGAAGTTGAGCTCGTTACGCAGGCGCGCATCGGTCAGCAGCAGGATCCCTTCAAGGATAATCACCTTCTTCGGCTCGACGTGAATGGTGTTCGGCGTGCGGGTATGCTCGACGTAGCTATAGACCGGCAGTTCAATCGGCTGGCCGCTTTTCAGCATCTGCAAATGCTGGAACAACAGACTGTGGTCCATTGAGCTCGGGTGGTCATAGTTGGTTTTGACGCGCTCTTCCATCGACAGATGGCTTTGATCTTTGTAATAGCTGTCTTCCGGAATGACGCCAATATGTTCGTCGCCAACTTGTTCACGCAATTCGCGATAGAGAGTACTGGCGATAAGACTTTTGCCAGAAGCCGATGCGCCGGCGATGCCTACAATGACGCACTGATGGGACATATCAGTCATAAATTTTTGCGACCTGATTAACCTGGATAGAGATGGAGGGTGGCGGCGGACCGCCAAACGCGGCAATTATAGGGATTTCAGCGTCCCGATACCAGTGGTATGCGCCCCGGGCGGCTATTCCGCCGCCGGCGCCCAGTCATCGGTATACCAGATATGCAACAGCGCGTAGGATCGCATCGGCTGCCAGCGGCGGGCATAGCGGGCGATGGCGGCCGGGGTCATTCCCGGAAAGCGCTGTTTAATCAGGTAATCATTCGGCAAAAAGACATCTTTCGCCTGCCAGCCGCGCAGGGCAAAGTAGTTTGCCGTCCAGCGGCCAATCCCGGGCAGGGTCTGCAGTTGACGCAGCCCGGCGGCAATATCCGCCGGCGCCGTCAGGGGCAGCTCGCCGCTGAGCGCCGCCCGGGCGAGGTGGATCAGCGCCTCCGCGCGTCGCAGCGGCATCCCCAGCGCCTTCAGCGCCTGCGGATCGGCCCGGAACAGGGCCTTTGGCGTCGGGAACAAGACATATCCAGGCGCCTCCGCCAGCGGTTCGCCCCAGCCAGCCGCCACTTTGGCGGTGAGCCGGGCGGCCATCGCCACGCCCACCAGCTGGCCCAGCACCGCGCGCACCGCCTGCTCGAAGGCATCCAGCGCCCCCGGCAGGCGCAGCCCCGGCCGCGCCTGGGCCAGAGAGCCCAACGCCCTGGCGACCTGCCGCGGGTCGCAGGCTAAATCAAACAGCTGGCCAATTCGCGCATAGCAGATCTCCGCCACCGGTTGCAGCCCCGGGGAGAGGGTCACCCGCAGGCCCTGCGCCTCTTCGTCCGGCGCCAGATGAATCAGCCCGCGGTGGCCTTCCACGCCAAAGCTGCGGCTGTAGCCTCCTTCATCAAAGCGCTCGACGCCGGCGACGGCACGCGCCTGCAGAAAACCAACCATCCACGCCCAGTCGTAAGGCGGGGTCCAGGGTAACAGCACCATAAGCTCTCCTTTATATAGCGTTTCAATGATAGTCGCCCTTGACCGTCAGCGCCTTGCTTTTAAATTCCAGTTGTCGGCTTGGCGACGATCCGCTAAAGTCGCCCCCCTTCTTCACCGGCATGGGGATTTTGCAGACGATGTTTATTGGTTTTGACTACGGCACCGCCAACTGTTCGGTGGCCGTGATGCGGGAAAACACCCCTCAGCTGTTGACACTGGAAAACGGCAGCGCGCTGCTGCCCTCGATGCTCTGCGCGCCGACGCGCGAAGCGGTCAGCGAGTGGCTCTATCGCCATCATGATGTCCCCACCCACAGCGACGAAAACCAGGCGCTGCTGCGTCGGGCCATCGCCGCCAACCGCGACGAAGACATCGAGGTGCTGCGCAACAGCGTGCAGTTCGGTCTCGCCTCCCTGCAGCAGTATGTTGAAGATCCAGAAGAGGTCTACTTCGTTAAATCGCCCAAATCCTTCCTCGGCGCCAGCGGGCTGAAGCCGCAGCAGGTGGCCCTGTTTGAAGACCTGGTCTGCGCCATGATGCTGCACATCAAACTGCAGGCCGAAAGCCAGCTGCCCGAGCAGATCGACCAGGCGGTGATTGGCCGGCCGATTAACTTCCAGGGCCTCGGCGGCGATGAGGCGAACGCCCAGGCGCAGGGTATCCTTGAGCGGGCCGCCCACCGCGCCGGTTTCCGCGATGTGGTCTTTCAGTTTGAACCGGTGGCCGCCGGTCTCGATTTCGAAGCGACCCTCAGTGAAGAAAAGCGGGTGCTGGTCGTCGATATCGGCGGCGGAACCACCGACTGCTCCCTGCTGCTGATGGGCCCGCAGTGGCGGGAGCGCGCCGACCGACAGCAGAGCCTGCTCGGCCACAGCGGCTGCCGCATCGGCGGTAACGACCTCGACATTGCCCTGGCCTTCAAATGCCTGATGCCCCTCCTCGGCATGGGCGGCGAAACGGAGAAAGGCACCGCGCTGCCGATCCTTCCGTGGTGGAACGCGGTGGCCATCAACGACGTGCCGGCGCAGAGCGATTTCTACAGCACCGCCAACGGCCGTCTGCTTAACGATCTGCTGCGCAGCGCCCGGGATGCCGACAAGGTGGCTCTGCTGCTGAAGGTCTGGCGCCAGCGTCTCAGCTATCGTCTGGTGCGCAGCGCCGAAGAGAGCAAAATCGCCCTCTCCAGCGCCGCCAGCGTCGAAACCGCGCTGCCGTTTATTCAGGACGAGCTGGCCACCGCCATCGCCCAGCAGGGTCTGGAAGCCGCGCTGGATCAACCGTTGACCCGCATTATGGAACAGGTGCAGCTCGCGCTCGACAGCAGCCAGACCACCCCGGACGTGATCTATCTTACCGGCGGCAGCGCCCGCTCGCCGCTGATCAAAAAGGCGCTGACCGCCCAGTTGCCGGGGATTCCGCTGGCCGGTGGCGATGATTTTGGCTCGGTGACCGCCGGGCTGGCCCGCTGGGCGCAGGTAGTTTTCCGCTAGCCCTCGCCCGGCGCTGCCGCGCAGCAGGTCTGTCCTGATCCTGGCGCTGCAGATTACGCTGGAATATTCCTGGTCTCCCACGCAAAATGGCCTGTTCGTCCGGACAGGCCTGTCCACTCTCCCCGCTTCCAGGGGCGTATTATCCATACCGTAGCCAGACGTCTGCGGTCAGTAATCTTTGCATGCCGCAAGGGGGCGTGATTGAAAAGGGTGTCTGCGATCTTCGCGGCGGTCCGGCGTTGCCGGCCGCGGCTCCTGGCAGGCTGGCTGCTCAGCTGTGGATTACTCTTGCTGCTGGTCGCCCCGCAGGCGCAGGCGGCGACGCGCCAGGTGGGGATTGATATTCCGGTTCAGTGGTACGCCGACGACAGCGGCCAGATGACCCTCGATCGTTTTGCCGCCCTGCCCGCAGACCAGCTCGCCACCACCCGGCAGATCCCCTCCTTTGGTTATTCGCGAAAAACCTGGTGGCTGCGCAGCGAACTGCCGGGAACGTGGTTTGCCGGGGAGCCGCGCTGGCTGCAGCTGGGCCCCTCTTTTGTCGACCATCTGACTATTTACTACCGGCCTCTGGGCAGCGATGCCCCCTGGGCACAGCGCACCTTTGGCGACCGCGGCGGCGCCCGCGAGAGCGACCTGCACTACCGCGAAAGCGTGCTGATCCTCCCCCCGCCGCTGACCGCCGCCGGCTATGAGGTGGTCTTTCGCCTGCAGAGCACCAGCACTCTGATCCTGCTGGCCTCGCTCTCTTCGCCGCAGGAATTTGTACAGCGGGCGACCGCCGACACCGCGTTCTGGAGCTTCTATTTCGGCCTGGCCGCCGTCGCCAGCGGCGTGGCGCTGTGGCTGGCGCTGGCCCTGCGCCGGCGTCTGCTGTGGGGCATCTGTCTTTTCTCGCTCAATTATCCGCTGGTGGCCGCCCTGCACGGCTTCCCGGAGTGGTTTTTCGGCCACGCGGCGCTGCCGTTCCAGGACTTCATGATCAGCAGCCTCTCCCTGTTCAGCTATGCTACCGCCCTCTGGCTGCACAGCGAGATTTTTGATTTGAAGAAGAATATGCCGCGGCTTCATCAGCTACTGATCGCCGCGGTGGTGCTCAACCTGGTGCTGCAGGTCAGTATTCCGCTCGGGTTTTACGGCTTCGCGATGCAGATTGAAGGGGTAGTATTCATCATTATCACCCCGGTGCTGCTGTTCACCTCCTGGTGGCTGTGGCGCAAAAAAGCTATCGACCGTACCACCCTGCTGCTGGGTCTGCTGCCGCCGTTCTATGTCGTCGCCGCGGTGCTGGTGCAGTTGTCGATCCATGGGATTATCCCGTTCCATATGGCGATCTATTCCCTCTGGCAGTACGCGCTGATCGTCCACATCATTACGGTGCTGATCATTGCCATCCTGCGGGTGCGTGCTGAAAACCGCCAGCTGGAGCAGAAGCAGCGCCTGGCGCGCGAACTGCAGATTGAGCGTGAAGCCAGCTTCCACCAGCGGCAGTTTATGGGCATGGTGGCGCACGAATTCCGCACCCCGCTGGCGGTGATCCAGGCGGCGCTGGAGAATCTTCGCCTCTCGGCGGCCTCGACCAGCCAGGAGGCGCGCTTCGATCGCATCGGCCGCGCCGCCACCCGCCTGGTGCAGCTCACCGATAACTGCCTTGCCGACGCCCGGCTCGCCTCCCACGATCTGCACGTCGAGCGCCAGCAGACCGCCCTGCTGACGGTAATCAACATGGCCGCCTCGGTAGTGGCTATCTCCCATGATCACTACCTGAACATCCGCCAGCACGGCGCGGTGGAAAGCCCGCAGCTGCAGGCCGATGCCGGCCTGCTGTGCATCGCCATCGCTAATCTGCTGGATAACGCCGTCAAGTATTCGCCCCCCGGTGAAATCGCCATCGATATTCATTCCGATGCCGGGCAAACGGAGCTACGCATTCGCGACCACGGCCCGGGACTCCCCGCCGGACAGGCGGAACTGATCTTTGAGCGCTACCGCCGCGGCGAGCACACATCGCCGGTGCCAGGCGGCACCGGTCTCGGACTGTATGTTGCGCGTCAGATAGTGCAGGCTCATGATGGCAAACTGTGGCTGGCCGAGCATGGCCCGGACGGCTGCACCTTTATTCTCACCCTCCCCACGGTTGCTTAAGAGGAGAATGACGTATGGCTTTACGGCTGGCGATAATTGAAGATAACGCCGATCTGCTGGATGAACTGCTGGCCTGGCTGGGCTATCGCGGCTTCGAGGTGTGGGGGACGCGCAGCGCCGAAGCCTTCTGGCGGCAACTGCACAGCCATCCGGTGGATATCGTGCTGGTTGATATCGGCCTGCCCGGCGAGGATGGCTTCAGCGTACTGAACTATCTGCATGAGCTGGGGCACTACGGTCTGGTGGTGGTCAGCGCCCGCGGTCAGCAACAGGATAAACTGCAGGCGCTGAGCCTTGGGGCCGATGCCTATCTGATCAAACCGGTAAACTTCGCCCATCTTGCCGAGACCCTCACCGCCCTCGGCGCGCGCCTGCGCCAGGACCGTCCGGCGGCTCCGCCTGCGGAGGCGATCGGCACGCCGCCGGCCGTCTCCCCCGGCAGCTGGCGTCTGCACGAGGATAAACTGATTTCACCCGACGCCCGGACGCTGGAGTTAACCCAGCAAGAATATCGCCTGGTGGAGCTCCTGATGCGCAATCGCAACGAAGTGTGCAGCAAACTTGATCTCCATGCCTGCCTGTTTTCCCATGAAAGCGAGCCTGACCTGCACCGGATCGACGTGGTGGTTAGCCGCCTGCGTCACAAGGCACGCCAGCAGGGGATCCACCTGCCCGTTCGCGCAATCTTTGGTAAGGGACTGGCCTTTATTTCCTGAACGACGGGGCGCGTCGGCGGCCGCGCGGAATATAAAAAACTCGTAAGTGTTAATTTTTCTCATTTTCTGAGAGAAATGAGAGGAATGAGACTGACGATGACCTTAAGAACTTTCTTATAGTGCTAGCACATCAGGATGATGGCGTAAGATTTTCACGGGACAGAAAAGCATATAACAAAACGTATTAGCCGTTCACGGCAAATTCTGACACCATGCAACACAATCAGGGTAAAAACGATGGCCATGCAAACGTGGTTAGTTTTATTGCTATGCATTTTTTTCTTCAGCATCTCTGTATACAGTTTTATTTCCTATCTGAAAGACAGGAGGCGGCAGAAATTGACTTTTAACGATAAGCGTTCGATGCGTCGTAAATAATTCACTTTAAAATAATAAAAAATTATTGTAGGTACTTTTATATCTTCAACACACCGCATACGCCCGGAGGATTTGTCACAGCATGGCGTTATGTTTTGCGTAAGGAAATAACGCCATGAGAAACATTAATGTCACCATCAACACCCGCAACGCCTTTGTCCGTGAATCGCTGGTGGCCATGGTCAATGACCTCACCCGGGGCGATCTGCGGGCGCGTTTTTCCTGGCGTAACACCGATCTGTCAGCTGAAGATATCATTATCTGCGAAGTGATCCCCGGGGAAATATACCTATGTAATACCCTGATTAAGAACAGAAAAAGAGGAAGCTCGCTGATTATTCTCCATAGCTATGACCAGCTGCCGGAAGATGAGTTCATGATTAATTGCCTGAAAGGGGTCATTTTTGTTTCGCTAAAAACGGCCAGTATTCCGCAATTGCTGACGATCATTAAAAGCGAGCTCCAGCATTGTATGACCCCCACGGCTACCGACGCCGCAGGCCGGGAACTCAGCTGCGCCAGCTGTCCGCATCGCGTGTTATCACGATCGCAGACCGCCGTAGCGCACGGTATTCTCGAAGGGCTGGATATGAGTAAAATCGCCGCGCTGCAGCGTGTGAGTCCCCGCACCGCCGCCTATCATAAGAATAAGATCATGGAAAAATACAGCCTGAATAATAATCATGAATTTTTCCAGTTTATGAATCTTTTACGTGAGCGCTGGTAGGCAAACAGCAGCACAAAAAAATAAGATATTGACCTGGCTATATTGTCGTAAATCCGAAAATAGTCGCAGGATGCTAAAAAATATCCAGCGCTGGCGGACATAACGTTAAACTCTGACGCTTCCTCGGTATAAAGACGTTACCGCCCGTCTTTATATAATAAAAAACACGCTACACGAGGAAAACTGATACTTCGTCACATTGCCCCTGACGTGCCTGTCAGGGGTCTTTTTTCCGTGTGGAATAGCGCCCTCAGTGAAAGGGCGCGGCAGGATCAGGCTTCCGCTTTCTCCACTTCCCAGTCCGGCTGCGCTTCCTCGTCGGTCAGCAACCCTTCATTTTTCGACAGCATCGCGGTGGCGATGCCATTACCCAGCACGTTGATGGCGGAGCGCCCCATGTCGAGGAAATGGTCGATACCCATCAGCAGCAGGATCCCGGCGACCGGTATATTGAAGCTGGGGATCGTCGCCGCCAGCACCACCAGCGCCGAACGCGGCACCCCGGCGATACCTTTCGAGGCCAGCATCAGGGTCAGCATCATGACCGTAATCTCGCTAAAGCTCAGCGGCACGTTATAGGCCTGGGCGATAAACATCGCGGCGAAGGAGCAGTAGACCATCGAGCCAACGAGGTTGAACGAGTAGCCAATCGGCAGGACGAACGAGACGATATTGCGCGAGCAGCCAAACTTCACCAGTCGCTCAAGGGTCTTCGGATAGGCCGCTTCCGAGCTGCTGGTGGTAAAGGCCACCAGCACCGGATCTTTCAGCATGTTCAGCAGGCGGAAAACCTCTTTTTTCAGCACCATATAGCCGACGGCAATCAGCACCGCGCTGGTCAACAGCACCGCCAGGTAGTAGCCGCCGATGAACGAAGCATAGTTGAGCAGGATCCCCAGCCCCTGGGAGGCAATCACCGACGAGATGGCGGCGAAGATGGCCAGCGGCGCAACGTACATCACATAGCCCGTCACCTTCAGCATAATGTGCGACACCACGTTAAGGGCCGCCACCAGCGGAGCATTAAACTTCTCCCCCAGCGACGCGCCGGCGATGCCGAAGAACATCGAGAACACCACGATCTGCAGGATCTCGTTGTTGGCCATCGCCTCGGTGATGCTGGTGGGGATGGTGTGCGACAGGAATCCTTTCAGGCTCATGCCGCTGACCGCCAGGCCGGTATCCACCGCCTCTTTCGGCACCGCCAGGTTTAACCCGGCGCCCGGGTGCTGGAAGGTGACGATCACCAGCCCGACGAGAATGGATAATACCGAGGAGGTGATGAACCAGACCATCGCCTTGCCGCCTACCCGGCCGATGGTCGCCGTCTCGCCGAGGCGCATAATGCCGACCGTCAGGGTGCTGAACACCAACGGCGCGATGACCATTTTGATCAACCGCAGAAACAGATCGGTGAGCAGCGTAATATTGTCCGCCCAGGCGGAGACGGTGGTTGGAAGTTATGAGATCGGAAGAGCGTCGTGTAGGGAAAGAGTGTAGATCTCGGTGGT
>OJUJ01000168.1_pt1 | contig 23219 bp, 20 predicted proteins | sample 1599951 | NCBI WGS metagenome assembly OJUJ01 (sample SAMN04436643, study PRJEB24849) | human gut metagenome | biome: human gut; feature: NICU; material: stool | host: Homo sapiens | place: USA: Saint Louis, MO | collected 2010-04-07 | reverse complement strand
GATACGGCGACCACCGAGATCTACACTCTTTCCCAACACGACGCTCTTCCGATCTATTGCAGTGTTGCCAACGTGGTGGATGTGAAAAAAGCACCAAACGGTCAATTTTTACACAAAGTAGAAGTTTTGGCGCCATTAGCAGAAGGTCAAATTTATCAATTGCAAGTGGACGAACGGATGCGGACACGTATTTTGAAAAATCATACGGCAACCCATTTATTGCATCGTGCTTTAAAAGATGTGTTAGGGGAGCATGCCAACCAAGCAGGCTCATTAGTTGCACCAGGACATCTACGTTTTGACTTTACTCATTTTGGGCAAGTTACATCAGAAGAACTAGCGCGGATGGAAGCCATCGTTAACGAAAAAATCTGGGAAGCTATTCCTGTTGTCACAATTGAAACAGATATTGATACAGCGAAAAACATGGGCGCAATGGCGTTATTTGGCGAAAAATATGGCAAAGAAGTCCGTGTAGTTAATATTGGGGATTACTCTATCGAATTATGTGGTGGAACACACGTTGCTAATACAGAAGATATCGGGATTTTCAAAATTGTTTCTGAATCTGGAATTGGTGCAGGAGTACGCCGTATTGAAGCAGTGACGAGTAAAGAAGCGTATCAACTTTTACAAGAAGAAGAACGTCAATTGAAAGAGATTGCTACATTAGTTAAATCACCTCAATTAAAAGAAGTGGTTACGAAAACAGAGCAATTGCAACAACAATTACGTGATCTACAAAAAGAAAACGAACAATTGGCAGGCAAATTAGCGAACCAACAAGCTGGTGACATTTTTAAAGATGTCAAAGACATCAATGGTGTTCGTTATATTGCCGCTCAAGTCAATGTTAAAGACATGAATCAATTACGCCAATTGGCTGACCAATGGAAACAAAAAGAATTGTCTGATGTACTAGTTCTAGCAACTGCACAAGATGAAAAAGTAAGCTTGTTAGCGGCTATGACAAAAGACATGAACGGAAAAGGCTTAAAAGCCGGTGACTTAATCAAAGCAATTGCGCCAAAAGTTGGCGGTGGCGGCGGTGGTCGTCCTGATATGGCTCAAGCTGGTGGGAAAAATCCAGCAGGGATTGCGGATGCCTTAGCAGAAGTTGAAAACTGGTTGGCAAATGCCTAATTAAAAATGTTTTCCCTATTATTAATATAAGGAGAATGCTCTTTATAGCAATAATGACAGCCCTCTTCAAGGTTATGAAATTGATTTTGAAGGGGGTTCTTTTTTATAAATGATTAAGGAGAGGAAACAGTAGATTGCACGAATGTGTAAGTTTTCATCTTCAATTGACAATGGTATAATAAGCAACGGAGGAATCAAAAATATGAATGAAAATCAATTATCAAAACGTCTCGCAACGGTTGGTGATTTAATCCCTAGAGGAAGTCGCTTAGCAGACATTGGTTCAGACCATGCTTATTTACCAGTTGCTTTAATGTTAGAAAATAAACTGTCTTTTGCTGTGGCTGGGGAAGTGGTAGAAGGACCTTATCAATCTGCCAAAACCCAAGTCAGTAAATCCAATTTGACGGATAAAATTATCGTACGTTTAGCGAACGGGCTAGATGCAATTGAACCTGAAGATCAAATAGACGTCATTAGTATTTGTGGAATGGGCGGCACATTAATCCGAGATATTTTAGAAGCTGGACGCAAAAAAAATCGTTTAACAGGGAAGGAACGCCTTGTTTTACAACCGAATATTGGTGAACCAACTTTACGCCGCTGGTTAATGGCAAACGACTACAGTATTATTGATGAAACAATCGTGGAAGAAAACCGTAAGTTGTATGAAATTATCGTAGCCGAAAAAACAGAGCAATCCGTTTCTTATACGGACCAAGAATTACTATTTGGGCCAGTTTTAATTAAAAAACAAGGACCGGTTTTTACTAAAAAATGGCAACGAGAATTAAAACAGCGCAAAACTGTTCTTGCACAACTAGCAAAAGCAAGTGGAGAACATATTGAAAAACAAGCGAAACTACAGCAAGACCAACAATTAATTGAGGAGGTGCTGGCCAATGGCTGTGAACGGTAAGACATTGATTCGACGTTTCAATGACTATTGTCCCGAGTGGCTAGCTGAAACGGGAGATCCTGTGGGCTTGCACATTGGTACGTTAGATAAACCAATTGAAAATGTGATGGTTACCTTAGATGTTCGTCCTGAGGTCGTTGCAGAAGCAATTGAGAAGCAGGTTGATTTAATTATTGCGAAACACCCACCTATTTTCCGCCCAGTTAAGCGATTAACCACAGATAATTTTCAAGAAAAAATGTACGCTGATTTATTAAAACACGATATTGCTGTTTACGCAGCGCATACTAATATGGATATTATTGACAATGGGCTAAATGATTGGTTTTGTGAATTATTGGGAATTAAACAGACCACCTTTTTAACTAAAACACATACTGTTCCTTATAAAAAATTAGCCGTTTTTGTGCCAATTGATGAAGCTCCGCAAATGAGAGAAGCTTTAGGTCTAGCTGGCGCTGGAGCTCAAGGTGATTATTCTAAAACAAGTTACTCTTTAATTGGAACAGGACGTTTTACACCAACACAAGGAGCAAATCCCACGATTGGCGAAATTGGTCAAGAAAGTGTCGTCCAAGAAGCAAAAATCGAAGTGATTTTCCCTGAAACTAAGCAAGAACAAGTTCTTGCAGCTATGTTACAGGCGCATCCTTATGAAGAACCGGCGTATGATGTTTATACCATTGAAAATCAATCAAAAGAATTTGGTTTAGGTCGGGTTGGAGTATTAGACAAGCCTGTGAGACTCTCTGATTTTGTACAGCAAGTCAAGGAAGCTTTCCAATTGGACGGCTTGCGGGTCATTGCAAAAGATGATACTAAAATGATTCAACGGGTAGCCATTTGTGGTGGAAGTGGTGAAAAGTTCTATCATGATGCATTACGTAAACAAGCCGATGTCTATATTACTGGTGATGTGTATTATCATACGGCACATGACATGATTGCTGAAGATTTACCAGTCATCGATCCTGGTCATTACATTGAAGCGCTTTGTAAGCCAAAACTTGTGGAATTAATGAATCAATGGAAACAAGAAAATGAGTGGGCTGTATCCATTTTTGAATCAGAAGCGAATACCAACCCATTTCGTTTTAAATAAAAAAATGAAGATTAAAGGAGTGTTCTTTTATGTATGAAAATCTATTACCTCGTTTTTTACGCTATGTGAAAACAGAAACACGCTCAGATGCAACAAGCACAACGACACCATCAACACAAACGCAAGTAGCCTTTGCACAAACCTTAAAAAAAGAATTAGAAGAATTAGGGATGAGCGATGTTATTTATAACGAAACAAATGGTTTTGTGATTGCTACGTTACCTAGTAACGTGGAGAAAGACGTTCGTTCAATCGGCTTTATTGCCCATATGGATACCGCTGATTTTAATGCAGTGAATGTTTCTCCGCAAATTGTTGAGAACTATGACGGAGAATCAACGATTCCTTTAGATAAAGAAGGCAAATTCACTTTAAATACGAAAGACTTTCCTAACTTAAAAAATTATCGTGGTGAAACACTTATCACAACCGATGGTACCACTTTATTAGGAGCTGATGATAAATCAGGTATTGCGGAAATAATGACAGCCATGGAATATTTAATTAATCACCCAGAAATTAAACATGGCACCATTCGTGTGGCTTTCGGTCCTGACGAAGAAATTGGTGTAGGTGCCGACAAATTTGATGTCGCTCAATTTAACGTGGATTTTGCTTATACAATGGATGGCGGACCAGTAGGTGAATTACAATTTGAAACGTTTAATGCGGCGCAAGCAGAAATTACAATTCAAGGGAAAAACGTTCATCCAGGAACAGCAAAAAATACAATGATTAATGCGTTACAATTAGGAATTGATTTCCATAATGCCTTACCTGCTGACGAAGTTCCAGAAAAAACAGCAGGTGAAGAAGGCTTTTATCATTTAGCAGCGTTTGCTGGAACGCCAGAAGAAGCTACAATGACGTATATTATTCGCGATCACAATCGCGAGATTTTTGAAGCACGTAAAGCTAAAATTAAAGAAATTCAGCAAACATTGAATGCACCATTTGATGAAGAACGAATCAAAGTTGATTTATTTGATCAATACTATAATATGCGAGAAGTGATTGAAAAAGATATGTCCATTGTCGAAATTGCTAAACAAGCAATGGAAGAATTGTCAATTCTTCCAATTATTGAACCTGTTCGCGGTGGAACGGATGGCTCAAAAATTTCTTATTTAGGGATTCCAACACCAAATATCTTTGCTGGTGGCGAAAATATGCATGGCCGTTTTGAATTTGTTTCATTACAAGCCATGGAAAAAGCGACCAATGTGATTATTAAAATTGCTGAATTAAATGCAAAATAAATGAGGCACTCAATAGGAAAGTAAGAAAACGGGCAACCGAGAACTTACTTTCCTGTTGTAGTTTCATGAGTCGTTGAAAATTTTTTTGCAATTAGAATCAGAACAAGGTATCCTAGTACAGTAACTAGTTAGGAGGCCAGAAAGAATGCTTCAGTGGATAGTAATCATTTATTTCCTCGTCATTAATTTAGTATTGTTTAGTATGATGGGTTATGATAAAAAACAAGCAAAACGTGGGAACTGGCGTATTCCAGAACGCCGCTTATTGACGATAGGACTTGTCGGTGGCGGTCTAGGTGGGCTAATGGGACAAAAGAAATTTCATCATAAAACCCAAAAACCAGTTTTTGCATTGTGTTATTCAATTGGCGTAATCGCGATGATTAGTTGCATCTATCTAACGTTTAAGTAAGAACAAAAAAGGAGAAGCGATGAAAGGAAAAGTAAAAATTGGCTTAAATATGTTGTTAATGATTATCGTTTTAGGCGTAATCTTTTATGTCATGGATAATTCATTAAGTGATATTTTTGCTCAACTGATGGAAACGAGTTGGCTGGTGCTGATTGCTGTTATTTTTTTTGGAGTAGTTTATCAATTTGCAGAAGGGCGCTCAATCAAGGAAATAGCTCGTTATTTTAACAAAGACTTTACAACAGTGGATGGTTTTTTTACTTCTTGTTATGTAGCATTTTATCGGATTATTTCATTTGGCACGGGAACCTTGCTTTCAGAAATTTATTTTTATAAGAAAAAGGGAATTCCTGTTTCTAAAAGTGTTGGGATAACGGCATTACATATGATTATGTACAAAGCAGCCGTGATTTTTTTAGCAATTATTGGTTTGATTATTCAATTTTCCCTGTTTTATGAAAATGCGCCTAAGATGATTCCGTTCATTTTAGCAGGTGTTATTTTAACATTAGTAATAATTGCAGCATTACTTATTTTATCTAGTAGCTTAAAGTTGCAAGTTTTATTGGTTAAGTTTGCCAATCGTTGGTTTAAACGACCAAAACTAAGAGATTGGGTGGATAATTGTAATTTACAAATCTATTCCTTGCGGGCAGCTGTCCAAACAATTACACAAGATCGCTCAGCGTTGCTTCGAATCTTTTCATGGAATGTATTTAAATTATTATTTTGGTACATTATTCCTTACATTGTTTTAGTAGAAAATCACCCGAATATTGATTTATTATTAGTGATGTCCTTTACCAGTTTTGCTGTTATTCTTTCAGGAGTTATTCCGACACCTGCTGGCATTGGTCCATTTGAATTTGTTTACTTATTGTTGTTTAAACCATTGGTCGGCAATGTTGATGCTGTAGCATCTGTTTTACTGTATCGATTTGGTAGCTTTGTGTTACCCTTTTTGATTGGCTTGGTTTATGTCGCCATTGAGAAACGAAAATCATTACGCATTGAGATTGAAGAAATAAAACGTCAAACAGATGAATAAGATAGAACGAGAAAAAGAGCGACTCTTTTTCTCGTTCTTTTTTTTTAAAAGGAATTGACTTGTACGAGGGATGTCTTATAATAGACTTAATACATGACTAAAAAATATTTTTTTGAACTAATAAAAATTATGGTAAAGGGGTGGCGAAAATTATTGCTGATTGTACAGCAGTGCTGTTATGCGGCGGGAAAAGTTCACGGATGGGATTTGATAAAGCATTATTGAAAATTCAAGGCCAATACGTGATCTTGCAAACAGCTGAAAAGTTAATGGAACTGTTCGAAGAGGTTATTTTAGTAACGAATGATAGTCAAAAATTTCCTACGGCGTTTAGAAAATGCACAATCATTCAAGATATGTATCTTGGAAAGGGGCCATTAGGTGGGATTGTGACAGCAATGAACTATACTCAGAAAGCTGAAGTGTTTGTAATTGCCTGTGATATACCAACTTTTTCTCCTAAACTTGTGTATCAGTTAGCCTCTAAGCGTGGACAAAATCAAGTAACAATCTTTGACTTTGAAGGTCGTCAAGAACCATTATTTGGCTTTTATCGATGTTCTTGTTTACCAACATTTCAAAAACAGCTTGCGCAAAATAACTATCAGATTCGGCAAGAATTTGAGCATCTATCTGTAAAAACGGTGCAACTATCAAAAGAGAATCAACTTAAAAATGTCAATCGAAAAGAAGAATTGTCTCAGTGGTATCGATAAAAAGGAGGAATCGTAATGGATTTTTTCAGTAGTGAAGAAATAGTTGCAAGCTTAGGTGATAAGGCAGAAATGAAAGGGAAATTATCGTTTGTTCGACTCTGTATTTTAGGCATCATGGCTGGTTTTTGTATTGCACTGGGTTACTTGGCGTTTATTCGTATCACTGGAACCGCCCCCACAGAATGGGGAAGTTTTAACAATTTTCTGGGTGGAGCTTTATTTCCAATTGGATTGATAGCGCTTACTTTTGTTGGTGGTGAGTTAGCAACAGGTAATATGATGGTAATGACATTAGGCGTATTACAAAAAAAGGTTCGAGTGGGCGCTCTTTGTTATAACTGGATAGTTGTTTTATTGACCAATTGTCTAGGCGGATTTCTTGTGGCGTATTTATTTGGCCATATTGTTGGGTTAACTGAAGGTGCGTTTCTGGATAAAACAGTCGCAGTTGCTCAGGCGAAAATTGCTGATCCACCGCTAGTTGCTTTTGTTTCAGGGATTGGCTGTAATATTTTTGTTTGTTTAGCGGTTTATCTCGGAGCGTTGGCAAAATCATATTTAGGTAAAATGTTTGGCTTGTGGTTTCCTGTCATGGTTTTCGTTGTTTGTGGGTTTCAACACGTGGTCGCCAATGCGTTTATTATTCCAGCGGCAATTTTTTCACAAAGTACCACAATCAGTTGGTGGGATTATTTGCAGAATACATTATGGGTATTTTTAGGCAATGCAGTAGGGGGCAGTCTTTTTATGGCCGTACCATTGATCTTTATGACAAAACCAGCAACTGTCAAACCAAGAGTTGAGAAAACGATTCAGACGGAGGAGCTCTATGGCAATTGAGGTACCAAACATGATTCAAATTGGATCTACTGGTCGGAATAGTGGCAAAACGACATTAGCCGAAGCTCTTATTAAACAGTACCAAGAAGTCTATCCAATTTATGGCTTGAAGATTATTACGATTAGTGGTCAACGAGGGGTGTGTCAACGAGGCACAAAAGGATGCGGAATTTGTACCAGTATTACAGCTGGTTATGAATTAGTAGAAGAGCAAGAGACGATTGGCAATAAAGATACCATGAAATTATTAGCTGCAGGTTGTCAAAAAGTTTTTCTATTGAAAGTTTTTCAAGAAAATTTGGCGGAAGCCATTCAGCAATTTCTGAAAGCTGTGCCGGCCCAAGCATTAATCATTTGTGAATCAAATTCATTACGTAATGTTGTGCAGCCAGGACTATTTCTTATGATGAATAACCAGAATCGCCAAAAAGAATCAGCAAAAAAAGTTATAGATAAAGCCGATATTTGTATACTATCTGCTGAAATACCAAAAGAATTGCGTATCTATTATCAAGGAGAACAACTTCAAGTTTCACTAAAAAGGGGGAATAAAAAGGAATGTGTGCATTAAGCTTAATTGAAAAAGAAGCGATTATTCTAGAAAACGATGCTGATCCACAACGAATTTTAAATATTTTAATTGAATTACAATTTGCTTCAGAAGAAGGGTATATCGATCAGGAGACAGCTCAATTAGTTGCAGAGCATCTACATTTAACGGAAGCGCGAGTCTATGAAATCGTCAGTTTTTATGCCATTTTAAAGACGGAACCGCAAGCGAAGTATGTCTTGAAGATTTGTAACAGCACACCGTGTCATTATACTGGTGGGGCGATGGTTGCCGAAGTTTTAGAAACTATTTTAGAAGTGCCAGAGAATCAGCCGACACCAGATGGCTTATTTATGTATCACAGTATTCCTTGTATCGGGGCTTGTGATTTGGGTCCAGTAATTAAAATTAAGGACACCGTTTTTAGTCAACTAACAGAAGAGAAAATTTATCAATTAATTCAACATTTACAAAATGATTGCTATGAAGGATTGTAGGAGGTGAGTCAATGCTTAAGAGAAACCAACCAATGTTATTAGAGAGAATGGGAAAAATGCAATCTGCGACCGATGTTGCTGAATATTGTAAATACGATGGATTTGATGGTTTAAAAAGAGCAATTTCATTATCGGGTGAAGAAATTTTAAACGAATTGGATGTTGCTCACTTAAGAGGTCGCGGTGGAGCAGCCTATCCTTTAGGAAAAAAATGGCGCCATCTTTATCATGCAAAAGGAACCACAAAGTACATTGTTTGTAATGCTGATGAAGGCGAACCAGGGACCTTTAAGGATAAAGTACTTTTATCTGAAGATCCATTGAGTGTGATTGAAGGAATGATCATTGCTGGCTATTTATTTTCAGCAAAAGCAGGTTATATTTATATGCGAGGAGAATATCGCAGAATCCAAAAAACATTTCAAGAAGCACTCGATAATGCACGACAAGCTGGCTTTTTAGGGGAAAACATTTTAGGAATTGAAGGATTCAATTATGATATTACGATTATTTCTGGTGCTGGCGCCTATATTTGTGGGGAAAATTCAGCACTTTTAAATTCAATTGAAGGAAAAACGGGGCGGCCGCGTGTCAAACCACCACACTTAGCAGATGTTGGTTTATATTTGCAACCAACATTAGTAAATAATGTTGAATCATTTGCAAGTGTTCCTGTAATTTTACGAGAAGGTGGACAAGCCTTTTTAGAGATGGGTACTGCCGATGGTGGCGGAACAAAGCTAATTTGTTTGTCTGGACATATTAAAAATCGGGGTTTATACGAGGTCAACCTTGGAACACCATTAGAAGAAATAATTTATGGCGAGCAATACGGCGGAGGCTCTGCAACTGGTCGAGCATTGAAATTTATTCACTTCGGTGGACAATCCGGTCCAATTGGTGCTGTCGCAACGTTAACGGATTGTTTGTATTCTTACGAAGATTTATGGGCCCATGACTTATCTGTCGGCTCTGGCGCAATTGTAGTAATGGATGATTCAGTCAATGTTGTGGACTATTTAGTACACGTGGCGGCCTTTTTTGCTCATGAGTCCTGTGGTAAATGCACCCCTTGTCGATTGGGAACAACTAGGATTTTGGAATTATTGAGTAAATTCAATCGGAAAGAGGCAACAGCTAGTGATTTGCCACGATTGGAAAAGATGCTCACGCATGTCACGCGATTATCAGCTTGTGGTTTGGGCCAATCCGTCGCAAATCCAATGAAGAGTGCATTGGCTTTGTTTCCAGAAGAATTTGAAACGACTGCTGAAACAGAAATCTATGCCACCAGCAAAGGAGGTTGGTAAAAATGAAAACAAAGTTGCATACGCAAACAGTTACGTTGTCTATTGATAACCAAGAAGTAACTGTGCCTAAAGGGACTACCATTCTCGAAGCAGCGAAAGGGCTAGGTGTTGAAATCCCAACGCTCTGTCATTTAAAGGAATTAGCGCCTGATGGTTCTTGTCGGATGTGCGTGGTTGAGGTGGAAGGCGGCCGACGTGGTGGCTTAACAACTGCTTGTACGGCACATTGTCAAGAGGACATGGTTGTGTCAACACATTCTGAAAAAGTTGCTGATTCCAGACGTTTTATTCTTGATTTATTATTGAGTAATCATAAATTAGAATGTTTTTCTTGTGGAAAAAACGGGGATTGTCAATTACAACAGTATGCGCTAGATTATGGGATTGATGCCACTAGCTTTACCGAGGGAAAAAGAATGCCTTGCCATCAAGAAGATACCAGTAATCCATTTTTCTCTTATGATCCAGAAAAGTGTATCATGTGTCGTCGTTGTGTCCGTGTCTGTCAATTGCGGCAGGGAAGAGATGTACTTAGTATTGCTAATCGTGGCTTTGAAACAAAAATGATGCCAAGTTATGGGCAGCCGTTTGATCAATCTATCTGTGAATCATGTGGCAATTGTGTCTCTTCCTGTCCTACAGGAGCGTTAACAGCAAAAGATACGAAAGAGTACCGCAAATGGGAAACCCAGAAAATTCCTACAACTTGTCCGCATTGTGGGACAGGCTGTCAGATGAATTTACTCGTTAAAAATAATCGTTTGGTGGGTGTTGAACCCCTGGATGGACCAGCTAATAAAAATTTACTTTGTGTGAAAGGAAAATTTGCTTCATATAAATTTGTTGGGTCAGGAGATCGCTTAACGGAGCCATTAATTAAACGGAATGGGATTTTTGAACCTGCTTCTTGGGAAGAAGCCTTAACGCTTGTTTCGTCAAAATTTAACGAAATTAAAGCAGAAAACGGTCCGGATGCTCTTGCTGGTTTTTCGTGCTCTAGAGCGACAAATGAAGATAATTATGTCTTTCAAAAAATGGTGCGTGCTGCTTTTGGTACCAATAATGTTGATAACTGTGCCCGTGTTTGTCATTCGGCTTCGGTCCATGGTTTAGCCCAAACCTTAGGCTCTGGTGCGATGACCAATCCTATTGCTGATATCACTGAAGATGTCGACATGATTTTATTAGTAGGTTCCAATCCAGAAGAAGCTCATCCAGTTATTGGTGCGCAAATTCGCCAAGCCATCCAAAGAGGAACGCAAGTTGTTGTTGTTGATCCGCGGAAAATTAACTTAGTGAAGGATAGTGCGCTGCATTTACAAGTTCAGGCGGGAACGAATGTCGCATTTGCTAATGGCATGATGCATGTGATTTTGAAAGAAGGTTTAGCAGATCGCCATTTTATTGAAGAACGGACAGAAGGATTTTCAGATTTAGAAAAAATGGTGGCTGATTATACGCCGGAAAAAGTCGCAGAAATTTGTCATATTCATCCAGAAGATTTAATTCAAGCAGCACGCATGTATGCAAAAGCAGAGAAAGTACCAATCATTTATTGTTTAGGCGTAACGGAACATTCGACAGGAACTGAGGGTGTTATGAGTATGTCTAATTTGGCAATGTTGGTTGGTAAAGTTGGAAAACCAGGCTGTGGTGTCAATCCTTTGCGAGGTCAAAATAATGTTCAAGGTGCTTGCGATATGGGCTGTATGCCTTATGATTTCCCAGGTTATCAAAAAGTCAACAATCCAGAAGTAATCGACAAATTTGAAAAAGCTTGGCATGTGCCGTTAAATCGAAACACCGGTTTAACTTCTACTAAAGTCTTACCAGCAGCAACGGCAGGAAACGTCAAAGGCCTTTATATTTTTGGAGAAGATCCAATTGTTACGGATCCAGACACAGGACATGTTCGTCAAGCTTTAGAAAGTTTAGACTTTTTAGTTGTTCAAGAATTATTTATGACAGAAACGGCTGCTTATGCAGATGTCGTTTTACCAGGCATCAGTTATGCAGAAAAAGACGGGACATTTACAAATACAGAACGGCGCGTGCAAAGAGTCCGCAAAGCTGTTGAACCAAGGGGACAAGCGCGAGAAGACTATGAAATTTTTTGTGAAGTCATGACACGGATGGGCTATCCTTGTGCGTATGAATCTGCAAAAGAAATTATGGAAGAAATTTCAGCTGTGACGCCTTCGTTTGGTGGAATTAATTATGAACGTTTAGAGAAGGAGAGCTTACAATGGCCTTGTCGGAGCTTGACAGATCCAGGCACGCCGATTATGCATGTGGGCAGTTTTGCTCGTGGGAAAGGTTTATTTAAAGCAATTCCGTATAAGCAAGCACAAGAATTACCAGATGAAGAGTACCCGTATTTAATGTCGACAGGCCGAATGCTTTACCATTACAATACCCGAGCAATGACAGGACGAACGGAAGGGATTAACCAAATAGCGAATCACTCTTATATTGAGATAAATGCAGTCGATGCACAAGCTCTGGGAATCCAAGAAGGTGACAAAGTTGAAGTTCATTCTCGACGTGGCAAAATCGAAACCTATGCGGCTGTCGGAAATCGAGTATTTCCGCAAGAAGTCTTTATGACATTCCACTTTCCAGATGGGAATGTTAACGAAATCACCAATGCTGTATTTGATGATATCGCCACAATTCCTGAATATAAAGTTTGTGCCGTTGCGATTAAACCAGTGAATAAATAAAAAAGGATGGTTAAAACATGATCGAGTTGGAAGAAGCACGAGAGAAAATGACCCAACATATGAAGAGTCAATGTGAAACAGAAGAAGTGGCGCTGCTTGATTCCTTGGGACGGATTAGCGGAGAAACCATTTTTGCAGAGACAGCGATTCCTCATTTTCCTCGTGCCGGGATGGATGGGTATGCCGTTCGTGCAGTAGAAACACGAGGTGCGACTGCTGAAAGCCCAAGTTGTTTAAAAGTCGTCGGTTCTTTAGTGGCAGGGGATTCCATGTTTTATTGTAATCAGACGAATAACTGTGCGATTAAAATAACAACAGGTGCTTTTATTCCAACCGATTTTGATGCTGTAGTGCCACAAGAATGGACGGATTTTGGGCAAGACCATGTTAAAATTTTTCGCTCTGTCACAGCGGGCCAAAACTATGCGGAAATTGGTGAAGATATTGCTTTTCAGCAAAAAATTTTAGCAAAACATCAACAGATTAATAGTCGCATGATTGGTTTGTTGGCAATGCAAGGGATTGATAAAGTTGTTGTTTTGAAGCGCATGAAGGTGGGGATTTTAGCGACCGGTAGTGAGTTAGTTTCTTTGGAAGAACCACTGTCAGTTGGGAAAATTTATAATAGTAATCTCTACATGTTAGCAGCTTTTGTCAAAGCGAGTGGTAATGAAGTAATCCACCTAGACCATTGTTCAGATGACCCTGAAGAATTAGCGAATAGGCTGATTGAGATTTCACCAAAACTTGATGTATTAATTACTTGTGGTGGTGTTTCGGTAGGTGAAAAGGACAATTTACCTTTAGCGATTAAACGTATCGGAGGAACAGAGTTGTTTCATTTTGTAAATATGAAACCTGGAACCCCAGTTATGGCAAGTCAATTTCAAGAAACACTCATTTTAAGCGTTTCAGGCAATCCGTTTGCGGCAATGGTTAATTTACATCTTTTTTACTGGACATTATTAGCTACTTTTTTTAATTGTGTCGAGTTAAATCTCAAGGAACGAACAGTAATTTTAGCGCATGAATTAGCCCCCAGTAGACTACGTCGATTTTACCGAGCGAAAGAAATAGATGGCAAAGTAAATTTAGTGACAAAAAGTCATCTTTCATCCAATTTATCAAATACTTTAGAAACAAATTGCCTACTAGAACAACCAGCTGGTGTACTACTCAAAAAAGGCGCGCTTGTAAAAGTCTATTATTGGCAAACTTGATGACAACCTGACCTAAGATTAGTATGAAAGTAAAAGCCTGGAACAAAAATCACTTTGGATTTTTGTTCCAGGCTTAAAAATTGATAAACGGCGGGAACAGAAGCAACAACTTCTAAGGTGTTTTCTCGACATGCGTCTCGTCACAGTACAGCCTTCAAAAGAGCTACAGCTCTAAGAGTTGCGATGTTTCACTGTGAAGCATGAACAGATGAAATCATCGTACCTACTTGGTGAAGGTCCTTCGGAAATAAGCCGAAATTGTTGAGAATCACGAAGAACGTAGTGATTCGATGATGAACAATACCTACTTGGTCTCCAAAAATTAAAGAACACCGGGTAGGTATCATGCAACATCAACTCGTACCTCGTTGTGTTTTATGACAATTTTCGGAAATTTCTTCTTATTGCTGAGAAACACTATTTGCAAAGCAAATAGATGTTGAACAGTACCTACTTGGTTCTCGGAGTTAAGCACTTCTGTCCTGACCTCTTATTGCTTATCAAGTTTTAAGACTTAGACAAAAGTCTGGTCAGGCTAAGCGAAGCACGTAATTTTTGTCGCTTAACTTTTTTAACTTCGATTTCTCGCTAAAAAAAATTATGGATGCCAGATTGTTTTTTTGATGCAAGAGTGATACACTTGAAAAAGAAGTATTGTGTAAACGTTAACAAATGTCAAATGTGAGGTGGAGAAATGGTTCAAAGTAAGGAATTTACGCACTTGAATACACAAGGAGAAGTGCATATGGTTGATATTTCGGAAAAAAATTACACTCAAAGAACAGCCCTCGCTTATGGAGAAATTCACATGTTGGAAGCGACAGCAGAAGCGATCCAGACCCAAATGATTAAAAAAGGTGAAGTATTACAGGTAGCAAGAGTCGCTGGGATTACCGCGTCAAAACGAACGTTTGAATGGATTCCTTTGTGTCATTTGGTTGCTTTGACAAAGTGTGAAATTCAGTTTGATTGGCGCAATCAAACTTGTTTAGAAGTACGTTGCTTTACAAAAACAGTGGGTTCAACTGGCGTTGAAATGGAAGCGCTAACAGGTGTGCAGGCAGCACTCTTAACAATTTATGACATGTGTAAAGCAATTGATCGAGGAATGACAATGACTAACATTGGTTTATTAGAGAAAAATGGTGGACGTAGTGGTCATTTCATTCGTTCTTCAATTAAATCAAAGGAAAGTGATGAGTGAACAGCATGAAAGATGCATTTAACCGTGAAATTGATTATGTTCGTTTGTCTTTAACAGATCGTTGTGACTTACGTTGCACGTATTGCATGCCAGCAACAGGTCTTTGCTTTTTAAAAAAAGAGCAGCTTCTAACAGATGATGAGATTATTTTTTTACTGAGGATATTAGCGAAAGAAGGCATCAAAAAAGTTAAATTAACAGGTGGTGAACCGCTTGTTAGACCAAATTTACTCTCTTTAATTAAAAGGATAAAGCAAATCTCAGGCATCGAAAAAGTAACCTTAACGACTAATGGCATGAAGTTAGCTCGTGAGGCTCAAGGATTAAAAGAGGCGGGCATGGACGGAAATAATATTAGCTAAGACACTATGGATCCAGAAGAATTTCGTGAAATAACAAGAGTTGGTCAGTTAAGGAATGTTCTGGCGGGCTTAGAACAAGCGATTGATGTGGGATTACCTAATATCAAAATTAATACTGTAGCTAGGAAAGAGCTAAGTGAAGCAACAATTGTAGAACTGGCTGAAATCGCTAAGAAAGAGACTGTGCATCTTCGTTTCATTGAAATGATGCCAATTGGATTAGGGAAGGAGCATCCAGGTAAGCAACAAGAAGAAGTAGAAGCCATTTTAACCAAATATTATGGAACGTTGCAACCATACAAAAAACCATTGGGCAATGGCCCTGCTAGTTATTACGCCTTAAAAGATTTTAAAGGGAAAATAGGTTTTATTAGTGCATTAGGGCATTGTTTTTGCGAGACGTGCAATCGGATTCGAATTACTGCAGACGGTCATTTAAAAACGTGCCTGCATTCTGCAGACGGCTACTCGTTAAAGGAAGCTTTAGCTATGGAACAAACAGCAGAATTGTTAGGGATTATCAAGAGTGGCATTGCCTGTAAGCCTGAAAAACATCTTTTCTTGGAACAACAAGGGGAACAACGATTTATGTCACAAATAGGAGGGTAAGCATGAAAACAGGAGAAATTATTGCAATAAATATTAGCCCGCGAAGAGGCACACAGAAAAAGGAAATTCCTGAAGTCAACTTAATTAAAGGTTTCGGATTAGAAAATGATGCGCACGGCGGTAATTGGCATCGACAAGTCAGTTTGTTATCTTTTGAAGAAATAACGGCTTTCAATGAAAAAGGAGCTCGGGTTGGCAATGGTGCTTTTGGGGAAAACATAATCGTCTCAGGGATTGATTTACGTCAATTACCTGTTGGAACGAAAATGAAAATAGGCGATTCCGAATTGGTGGTTACTCAAATTGGGAAAGAGTGCCATAAACACTGTCAGATTTACGCGCGAGTGGGCGATTGCATCATGCCTAGAGAAGGGATTTTTGCAGTTGTTGTGACAGAAGGTCATATTAAAAAAGGAGACCAGTTAGACGTTGTTTAAAGTTGGCATTGTAACATTAAGTGATCGTTGCTTTCAAGGACTTGCTGTCGACCAATCGGGGCCCTTGATTCGTGAACAGTTACCTGTGCTCTACCAGGTAACCAAACAAACCATTTTACCAGATGAAGAAAATCAATTAGTAGAGCTATTGCAAGAGTGGTCTAAGACCTGTGATTTGATTTTAACGACAGGCGGCACAGGGTTGAGTGAACGGGATCGGACCCCAGAAGCTACCTTACGTGTAGCAGAGCGAATCATTCCTGGGATCAGTGAGGGCTTGCGTCAACTTAGCTTGGAAAAAACACCATTTGCTATGTTAAGTCGAGGCGTTTCTGTTCAAAGAGGACGCACGCTCATTGTTAATTTGCCTGGTAGCCCAAAAAGTGTAACAGAACATTTGCATTTTTTGTTGCCTGTTTTGCCCCACGCTTTGGATTTAATCACAAATAAAAAAATCATACATGATGAGGAATAAACCATGAAAACAATTCGAACAGAACAGGCAGTTGGCCTTCCGTTGAGTCATGATATTACGCGAATTGACTATGGAAAGACCAAGGAAGTGTGTTTTAAAAAAGGACATATAGTTGTTCAAGAAGATATTCCAATTCTTTTATCATTAGGGAAAAAACATCTATTTGTTGCTTTAGACCCAGCGGAAATACATGAAGAAGAGGCAGCAACATTTCTGTATAACCTGTTAACAGATGACTCATGTCAGCCGAGTGAAGTCCATGAAGGAAAAATTGTTGCTAAAGCTAGCACGAGAGGTCTTTTAAAAGTCAATCGAGAAAAATTAATTGCTTTAAATGAAATTGAAGGTCTCGCCTTGTCAACTAAAGTTACCAATATAGAAGTTCAGAAAGATGAAAAAGTTGCAGCCTTTCGAGTGATTCCACTAACAATTTCTAAAAGCCAATTAGAAAAGGCACGCCAGTTCAGCACGTCTGAGCCACTAATCTCTGTGAAACCTTTCAAAAAAATACGGGTCGGGATTGTAACTACTGGCAGTGAAGTTTACACAGGATTGGTTGAGGATGCTTTTTACCCTGTGTTAAAAGCCAAGTTCTCCGCGTATCCTTTAGTTACGATTGTCAAGCAAGAAATTGTCGATGATCAGCCGCAAAAAATTACTGTTGCGATCAAAAAGATGTTAGCACAAGGGCTTGATCTGATTGTTTGTACAGGTGGTATGAGTGTAGATCCTGATGATTTGACACCGTTAGCAATTAAGCAGACAGGTGCTGAAATCGTAACCCATGGGACACCAGTCTTACCAGGCTCAATGTTTTTGCTAGCTTATAAAGGAGAGCAAACGATCATTGGCTTACCAGGTGGTGTTTTATTTTCAGAAAAAACTGTTTTTGATTTGTTGTTACCAAGATTAATGGCCAAAGAAGTGATTAAAAAATCTGAAATTATTGACTTGAGTTATGGCGGGTATTTATAAAAGAAAAGAGGCGTTCAAATGTCTAAACAAAAAAAGACTGTGTTCTTGCTTAGTTTATTCAGTTTAGTTGCCCTAATTGCTGCATGTACAAATCAGCCGCAAAAAGAAACAGTTTCAACAAAAAAAGAAGAAATAACCCTTGCGGCAGCAGCTAGCTTAGAATCAGTCATGGAGAAGAAAATTATTCCAGCCTTTGAAAAAGAGCATCCAGATATTCAGGTAACTGGAACCTATGATAGTTCTGGAAAATTACAGATGCAAATTGAAAAAGGCCTAAAAGCCGATGTATTTTTCTCAGCTTCGACAAAACAAATGAATGCATTGGTTGCAGAAAAACTAATTAATAAAAAAAGTGTCGTTCCTTTATTGGAAAACCAGCTTGTTTTTATTGTGCCTAACCAAGATCAAGCAAAGTGGCATGATTTTTCTGATTTAAAAAAAGCCCAAATGATAGCAATTGGTGATCCTGCGAGTGTCCCAGCTGGTCAATATGCCGAAGAAGGCTTAAAAGCTTTAGGTGCTTGGTCCTATGTAGAAAAACACGCAAGCTTTGGCACGAATGTAACAGAAGTCCTTGAATGGGTAGCGAATGCAAGTGCAGAAGCTGGCTTGGTTTATGCGACAGATGCAGCAACCAATTCAAAAGTAGCGATTGTTGCGGCCATGCCTGAAGCTGCTTTGAAAAAGCCAATCATCTATCCAGTTGGTAAAGTTGCCGCCTCTAAGAAACAAAAATCAGCAGATGCTTTTTTAAATTTTTTACAGAGTCAACAATGCAGAAAATATTTTGAAAATATTGGCTTTAAGTTAACAAAGTAGGTGGGAAAATGGATGTTCGACCAATTCTTTTATCTTTTCAGACAGCAATAATCGCCATTTTATTTACTTTTGTTTTAGGAACAGGCGTTGCGTATATTGTTTTTCGTTTGAAAAATCGTAAATTAAAAATTCTTTTGAATAGTTTATTTACGTTGCCATTAGTTTTACCGCCGACTGTTTTTGGTTTTTTTCTCTTAACTATTTTTGGTGTTCAGCAACCAGTGGGCCAGTTTTTACTTGATTTTTTTGCCATTCAAGTTGTTTTTTCATGGCCAGCTACGGTTATTGCTGCCGTTGCTGTTTCATTTCCTTTAATGTATCGTTCAGCCTTAACGGCGTTTGAACAAATGGATAGTGAATTGTTGGCGGTAGCCCAGACACTCGGGTTTTCGGAAAGTCGATATTTTAGAAAAATTGCGTTACCTTTGTCGATGAACGGTCTCTTGGCCGGTGGCGTGTTAGCCTTTGCCCGTGGGTTAGGCGAATTTGGAGCGACGACAATGTTAGCAGGGAATATTGCTGGCAAAACAAGAACGCTTCCTTTAGCTATCTACTCTGCTGTAGCAAGTGGGGATTGGCGCTTAGCCAATCAATATGTTGTAATTATGTTATTACTTTGCCTGATTATTTTATTTTTTACGGAATTTTTTAGTCAGCACGCTTGGAGAAGATCGGAATGAGATTAATTGTTGATATTCAAAAAGAATTGAAAAGTCATACTTTGCAAATTCAGTTTGAAACAAAGACGCAAACAACAGGAATTTTAGGTGCTTCTGGTTGTGGCAAGAGTATGTTATTAAAATGTATTGCGGGTGTTGAGACTGCGGATAAAGGTCAGATTGTTTTAAATGATCAAGTCTTATTCGATGCTGAACAAAAGATCAATTTGTCGCCGCAACAACGAAAAATTGGTCTTTTGTTTCAACAGTATGCGTTGTTTCCTCATTTGTCGGTAGTAGAAAATCTGACGTGCGTAACAAAAGATTTACAATTGGTCACTCAATTGCTTGCATCTTTTCACTTAACTAAAGTCCAACAACAATATCCTAGTCAACTTTCTGGAGGACAAAGACAGCGAGTGGCTTTTGCGCGAATGCTAGCGGCTCAGCCGGCTTACCTGTTATTAGATGAGCCATTTTCCGCATTAGATGCACCCTTAAAGGAAGAGCTGCAAATTGAACTTCAACAGCGATTAAGTAATTTAAATCAACATGCCTTAATTGTGAGTCATAGTTTAGATGAACTGTATAAGTTATGTCAGAGTTTAGTGATAATCACAAAAAGCAAAACACTTTTTGGTGCAACAAATCAATTATTTAACCAACCTCAAACGATTGAAGCAGCTAAACTCACTGGTTGTAAAAATATTTGGCCTGTCAAACGCATAGATACGCACAGAGTCCAAGTGATTGGTTGGCAACAAACACTAATGGTTACACAAGAAGTTCCTATTTCTTGTCATTCTATAGGTATTCGGGCCCATGATTTCACAACAGAACCGCAGGCAACCAATCAAATCGAAGTGCATCACTTACAAACATTGTCAGCACCTTTTGAACAAAGTGCTTGGTTTCAACACCAACAAACCAAAATTTGGTGGAAAGGCAGCAATAGACTCAATCCGAAAGTTATTACTCAGTTATCTATTCCACCTACAGCAATTATGCCATTATGTCTATAAAATAGAAAAAGATTACGTGAAGCGGTTGACATATGATTGCATCTTCATTTATAATGGATTCATGAAAGATTATTCATGTAAACGGAATAATCGCTATTATATAGGGAGTGAAGGTGTTTAAATGCAAAAGAGTTATAAACTAGAAGGACTTGATTGTGCAAGTTGTGCAGACAAAATTGAAAAATCTGTCCAAAAAATTCACGGAGTAGAAAAAGCGCGTGTGGACTTCATGGCTGAAAAGATGACACTGGAAGTTGAATCAGGACATGATTTAGAAGTCGAAAATGAAGCGCGTGCAGTGATTGGTAAGTTAGAACCAGATGTCAAAGTTATTTCTTTAAAAGATGTCAAAGAAGAAGAGGGACGTAATCCAAATAAGAATCGCTTAATTCGTATCATTATTGCATTTGTTTTATTTTTAGCACTTATTATCATTAAACCAAGTAATAATTGGGTTGCTTTGGCATCTTATTTAGTCGTTTATGTCTTAATTGGTGGCGACATTGTCAAACGAGCGGTAACGAATATTTTTCGTGGGGAAGTGTTTGATGAAAATTTCTTAATGTCTGTGGCAACGATTGGGGCATTCTTTATTGGGGAATATCCCGAAGCTGTGGCAGTAATGTTATTCTACCAAGTCGGCGAATGGTTCCAAAGTGCTGCGGTTGATCAATCCAGAAAATCAATTGCCAAATTAATGGATATTCGTCCAGATTCAGCAAATCTTTTAGTAAATGGACAAATAAAAGCGGTCGCTCCAGATACAATTGAAATTGGGCAACAAATATTAGTGAAACCAGGTGAAAAAGTTCCATTAGATGGTCAAATTATTGATGGATCAAGTATGGTAGATACCTCTGCGTTGACTGGTGAATCCGTTCCAAGAACGGTCAAAGTCGGCGATGAAATCTTAGGTGGTTTTATCAATAAAAATGGGGCCTTGACCATTAATGTTACGAAAAAATTTGGGGATTCAACAGTTAGCAAAATTTTAGATTTAGTTGAAAATGCTAGCAGTAAAAAAGCCCCTGCAGAAAACTTTATTTCTAAATTTGCTCGTTACTATACACCAGTTGTCGTTGTTTTAGCTGTCTTATTGGCAGTGATTCCACCATTTATTTTCCCTGATACTTCTATTAATGAATGGGTTTATCGGGCATTAACGTTCTTGGTTATTTCTTGTCCATGTGCCTTAGTCATTTCTGTTCCTTTAAGTTTCTTCGGTGGAATTGGCGGAGCCAGTAAACTAGGTGTTTTAATTAAAGGAAGTAACTATTTAGAAATTTTAGCGAATACGGAAACGATTGTTTTTGATAAAACTGGTACGCTAACAAAAGGAAATTTTGTGGTTCAAAACATAACTAGTGTTGTTTTACCTGAAGAAGAGTTGTTACGTTTAACAGCAGAACAATAATCCACTCATCCAATTGCTATTTCTATTAAAGAAAGCTATGGCAAAGAAACAGTTCCAGCAACAGCAATTGAAGAGGTTGCCGGACACGGTATCAAAGCCACAATTGAAGGCAAAACAGTTTTAGTCGGTAATGCGAAGTTAATGAAACAATTTGGTATCGAAGCACCAGAAGTGAAGGAAGCGGGAACTTTAATTTTTGTCGCTATTGATAATCAATTTGCAGGCTATTTAGTGATTGCGGATCAATTGAAACCAGACGCTATTTCAGCAATAAAAGAATTAAAAGCTGAAGGGGTCAAACAAACTGTTATGCTGACTGGAGACAATCAACAAGTTGCAGAAGCTATTGCAAAAGAAGTTGGTGTTGACAAAGTTTATGCAGAACTTTTACCAGATGGCAAAGTGGATCGTTTAGAAGAGTTGTTAAAAGCATCTTCACCTAAAAACAAAGTTGCCTTTGTTGGTGACGGCATGAATGATGCACCTGTTTTAGCCCGGGCTGATGTTGGGATTGCCATGGGTGGTTTAGGAAGTGACGCGGCAATTGAAGCTGCTGATGTGGTGATTATGAATGATGAACCAAGTCGTATCGCCTCTGCGATTAAATTATCAAGAAAAACATTGAGAATTGTTAAACAAAACATTATCTTTGCGATTGCTGTTAAAATCATTGTCTTGGCACTAGGTGCATTAGGCTTGGCTTCAATGCAAGCAGCAGTGTTTGCTGATGTTGGTGTAACTATTATCGCTGTTTTAAATGCTATGCGTTGTTTACGTGTAGAAAAGATGAAAGATAATAACTAAGCCATAAAAAGTACAGCTGAGACAAACCTTTTTAGCTGATTATCAGGTTTTGAGCGTGGGACAAAAATTCAAAGTGATTTTTGTCCCACGCTCTTCATGTTTTCTTGTACACGGAATTTAACTATTTCCTGTATTAATGAAAGAGGTAACTCTTGCGTGTAGGGAAATTGAATGGCACCTTTCGAGGTTTTAAAAGGGCGTAATTCTTTGCTGAAACGTTGGATGGCTGATGGCGTAGGATAGAAACCTAAATGTTGCTTGGCCGCCGCAAAATGCACTAAATTGCCATTTAAGTAAAAGGTCGGCATTCCATAAGCGATTTTTTCAGTAGTCTCCTGAGGAACAACCGCTAAAATTGCTTGGTAGATTTCTGTTAACTGTGTTTGATGTTGGGGTTGCTGGCGAATATAGTTTGCAATGATGGTCATATAAAAACACCTCCGTTTGTTTCAGTATACTATGTAAAAAATAAAAGGCGAAGAAGATACAAAAAAACCGTCTAGTATTTTTTCTTTACTAAACGGCTTTTAGCTTAAATAACTACCTAAAGGGTCTTGCATGGAAATGTTTGTCACTCCTTAGTTTAATTGTTTTAAGTGTGCAATTGCTTCTTCAATTGTGTGACCAGTTGCTGTTTTACTTTCATTTTTTGCATCAAAAACAATGAAAATATTTTTGTCTGTGTCTAATTGAATACGGT
>OJUJ01000115.1_pt1 | contig 30462 bp, 47 predicted proteins | sample 1599951 | NCBI WGS metagenome assembly OJUJ01 (sample SAMN04436643, study PRJEB24849) | human gut metagenome | biome: human gut; feature: NICU; material: stool | host: Homo sapiens | place: USA: Saint Louis, MO | collected 2010-04-07 | reverse complement strand
ATGATGATATTGGCATAGAACAAGCATCTCCAGAATCCATTAGAAAGGCTTTATCTACATTACATGTAGAGTCTTTAGAATCATCCAATGAATTTTCCATGGTGGATTTAGTGCGGTATGGACTTTCAGGTATGCCAGATAGTGCAGCTCGTCGAGCTGTTATCGGTGCAAAATTAGGGATTGGCTACGGAAATGGTAAGCAGTTTTTATATCGGTTAAATCATTACGGTATAACGCGAGATGCTTATGAAGAGGCAGTAAATAGTTTAAAATAGGAGTTAAGATGTTAGAATCAGTAATTGCAAGCCCTGAGGTAGTACATTATATATGTAAACGCTTCGACATTAAAATGAGCAAAAAGCTAGGGCAAAACTTTCTCATTAAACGAGGCATCGTCGATGAAATCGTTCATGCTGCGGAGTTGACGCCTGGTGAACCTGTATTAGAGGTTGGTCCTGGTATTGGTACCTTAACACAAGGTTTAGCACAAAGTGGTGCAGATGTAACGGCTATTGAGCTTGATCGTCGCTTATTAGAAGTATTAGATACAACATTAGCATCTTATGACAATGTACGCATCGTTCATGGTGATGTATTGAAACTAGATGTACCGACCATCATGAACCATAAACCATTTAAGGTGGTTGCTAATTTGCCGTACTATATTACAACGCCAATCATCATGTCTCTATTGGAAAGTAAATTACCAATTGAGCGCCTCGTTGTAATGGTACAAAAGGAAGTTGCTTTGCGCATGGTAGCAAAACCTGGTACAAAGGATTATGGTGCGTTATCTGTGGCTGTTCAATATTATACTGAGCCGGATATTGTTCTTGATGTACCTCCTAAATCCTTCTTACCAGCTCCTGCGGTAACAAGTTCTGTCATTCGCTGTGTATTGCGTCATAAACCTCCTGTAGATGTCATTGATGAGAAACTATTCTTCCGCGTTGTGAAAGCTGGTTTTGCGCAACGTCGCAAAACATTTTCTAATACAATGAAAACAACGGGGTTATCAAAAGATAGAATCGAAGAGCTACTAGCAAAGGCAAATATCGACGGACAACGAAGAGGCGAGACCTTTACACTTCAAGAATTTGCAGATATAGCCAATGCATGGGCTTCTTTAATTAAATAGTATAATATAAAAAGAGCTTATTAGATTTGTAGTGACCCCAAAAAGTTAGACTTTTATTTCCGAGTAACCTAAACTGGTTGCTCGGAATTTTTTATGCTGCAGTAGTAGCTAAACGATAGTCAACTGGACTTAGCCAGTTCAATTTTTCCTTAATTCGTTTAGTATTGTAATACATAATATAGTTTTCAATCGCCATTTTTAACTCATCATAACTATGAAAGGTATTGTCATAATACATCTCTTGTTTTAAGATAGCAAAAAAGTTTTCCATTGGTGAATTGTCGAGACAATTACCTCTTCTAGACATACTTTGAAATATGTTATGCACTTTTAAATTATGTTGATACGCTTTCATTTGGTAACCCCAACCACGGTCAGAATGAAATGTCCGTCGATACTTAGCATCAGCAGTCTTTTCAATCGCCTGTTGTTGTGCTGAAAGTATAGACTCAGCCGATGGTGTAGGACTTATACTAAAACTAATAATTTCAAGATTATATAAATCCATAAATGGATCTAAGTATAGTTTTCCAACTTTCAAAGCACCGTTTGCATCTAGTTCATAATACTTAAATTCAGTTGTATCTGTAGTAATTTTTTGATGTGGTTGACTGCAATAGAATCTACGCTTAATGCGATTAGGTGCAATCCGTCCTTTAACGCCTTTATATGAGTTATATTTTCGGCTCTTACGGGAGAATGCTATTACTTGCAGATTGAACTTTTGCATAATTCGTTGCAATCGTTTCTTATTAATAACAATACCTCGTGATCGCAACAAAGGTAACAATCTTCTATATCCATAGTTGGGATGGTCCTTACGAATATCTTCAATAGCTATTCGTATTTGTAGATCTGGATCTACTCGGTCAAAGCGCTGTTGCCAGTACATATATGTTGCTTTTGGAAAACGTAAGGCAGCAAGAATCTCAGTTAGTTTGAATTCTCTTCGGAGACTGCTAATGATTCTTGCTGTTCTTTCATTTTTCGAGCGTCCTCGAGGCGCAATCTCCTCAATTCTTTTAAATAGGCATTCTCTATTTGAGCGTAGCGTAATTGTTTTTCCAATTCTAAAATACGAGCTTGCTCTGGTGTTAATTCTTTTTTCTTCTTTTGGTTACGTGATTTAGTATGTGTGGTAATCTTTGCTTTTTCATCTGTTCGACTCATGGTAGGTATTCGTCCTTTCGGTCGCTCGACAAAAGCATTGGTCCCATATTTCATAAAATCCGATTTCCAGCGAGCTATTAATGAAGGATTATTCAGCCCATATTGTAATGCAATTTGCCGATACGATAATTCACTAGTTAAGTATGACTCTACCACAGCTAGCTTAAATTCTGAAGTATATCTTGTATTATTTCGCTTTCGACACAAACCATCTTTACCAAATTCTTTAAATGCACTAATCCAACGACGAACTTGCGATGTAGTCTTTACACCATATTTCTTAGTTAAATACTCATATCCACCTTCGCCGTTTAGATATGCGGTAACGACTTTTAATTTAAATATAAGGCTATATTTTGCCATAGAAAAACCGACCTCCTTAACGTTAAGATTTTTGGTCTAACATTAAGGGGTCGGTTCAATGTTTTCTAAGTTAGTAGGCTCTTTTGTTTATATTTGCGTGTATCCACCATTACACGCTATGGAGATGTACGGATCACTTCCTTAATGTTTGAACGCCACCCCTATAATTGCACTGCCACCAAATACTTGAGATAAGTTGCGTTGCATTCGTAACCGTTTAATGGTTTTCTTGTCGTTCTCTACTTTGTTCTTCAATTCGTCTAAAGAGTTCTGCATTTCGTTCAAGGTAACTTCTTGCTTCACTAAGTCCGCTTTGGCTTTGTCCAATTCTGTCGTTAATTTGTCGATTGTAGTCTTGGCTTCGTTCAATTCTTCCTTTTGCTTCACGGCTATAGTCTGCGCTTCTGTCAATGGAACGTTGGACGCTTCGATTAAGTTCAACGCTTTCGCGTTGTTGTCTTTCAATTCGTTCCACTGCGTCAACGGCACGGTGATAGCCGGCTCCACTTGGTTGGTAGAGGATGTATCCTGCGCAAAGCAAGGTGAGGAACACAATACTACCGATAAGAATATAGCGGTTACGATCGCTATCAAATAGACTTTTGATTCTTTCATACATCATCGCCCTCCTGCGTAATCTGTGATACCTCGTGCAATAGCACGTACGATAGTATCTAAATCATTAGTTAGCATAGCATGGTCTTCTTCGTTATCAATGAATGCCATTTCGACTAATACTGCAGTTGCATCCGTACCATTTAGCACCCAAAGGTCATCACGTTTTTTAACACCACGATCAACTGTATTAATGCTTCGGATAATTTGTGATTGGATATCATTGGCCAAACGTTGACCATTAAAGGACTTATACAAAGTCTCAGTGCCTCTAGCTTCTGTATTAAATGCATTACAGTGAAGAGATACAAAGATATCTGCGCCCCAAGAATTAGATTCAGAACATACTAGACCTAAATCATCATCTTGTAGAGTACGAACTTCACACCCTGCTGTTTCAAGATAGCGTGCCAACATCTTGCCTGCATCGCGAGCTACGTCGCACTCACGAGTACCATGTACAGGATTGACTGCGCCACTATCTAAGTTAATATCATGTCCGGGATTAATAAATATCTTCATCGTTTATCCTCCTTTTCTAATTGGTCTGGAATACCATTATTATTTCTATCAATCCAAAGCCCTAAGAACCCTACGATAGCTGTTAAGACACTTGGAATAAAGATATGGTCAATAATGTTTATCCCTACATTAATCAATTTATTTATTTCGTCAGATACATAACCACTAATAAAGGCCATTATGTACTCAACTACTACCAATAAAATAGGCACTAGCATAATAAATACTAGCGCCCGTGTAGCGAATATACCTGTAGGATGGAAGTTGGCCACCCTAACAGATTGATATGATTTTTTAACGGTATTGATGAGATTTGGCGGTATGTTCATGTAGCTCCTCCTTAATATCATCAACACGAGATTCAATGCTATCCACACGTGATGTTAATTTCACATGCTCGGTATATGCCTTTGTGCGTTGCTCACGAGATAACTTAATTTCTTCTTTTAGGTCTTTTAACGTTTCAATTAAGCTACCCATTTTCTCTTGAATCATTAAATTATCTTGCAGTCTTTGCAAATCTAATTTTTCGAGCAAAGGAATAACCAATACTTTATATCCTAAGCCGGCAACAATACCGACTATAGAGAGCGTTGTTAAAATGTCATTCAACTCGAACTGCCATGTCCACATAGGCACTCCTTTCTTATAATACTTCTATAACTTTTGTGTACATCAACTTCATTCGTGCACTATAGAATTTAATCGTTGTATTTTCTGTTGTAGATGGCAAAGGAACGGATATATTTGGCATACTCATATATTGAATTTCACCGTCATTAATTTGGAATGGCAAGGTTACTCCATATTGAATATTTATTTTACCTTCATTCACTGTGATATACGGTTCTGCAATACCCTCATCACCAATTAAGTAAACAGTATTACTATTTCTTTGTGCTTCAAAATATTCAAGCAAAATACCTTCAAGACTGTCACTTTTCATAAGTAAATTATTGTCTAATAATAAATCTTTAATTTTTTTCACTGTTTCAAGATTGACATTATCACCTTGCGGCCCCTTACGGCCACGCTCACCAGTCTCCCCTTTTTCTCCTCGTTCACCTTTTAGAGCAACTAACTGCTCTTCAGTAAAGTCAGTGTACTTAAACGGCTCGCCCTTAGGGCCTTGTTCTCCGTTTTCCCCAGTATCACCTTTAGGACCTTTGAGTGCGTTAAGCTGTTCTGGTGTAAAATCAGAATATTTAAAAGGTTCACCTTTAGGGCCTGGAATACCTTGTTCGCCTTTATCGCCTTTTTCTCCCTTTAATTCTAGTTTTTGTGCCTCGGTTAAATCCTCAAAACGTAAAGGCTCGCCTTTCTGTCCTTGCTCGCCATCTTCACCTTTAGGACCAGGTTCGCCCTTTGGCCCTTGCAATTTAATGATTTGAGTCGCATCTTTAACGTTAACTTTATCTTCTGCAGCCATATAAATATTAATAGTATTTTCGCTCATTTTATTTACCTCTGTTACTAACACCTTCAAGAATAGTTAATTGCCCTTTAACAAGGCATTTAATAGGGCGACTACCTGCCCAAATAAATAAGTCCCAAGCATACCTACCAGCATGTAGTTCGTTTGTATCCAAAGAAAGGATAATTCTACAGCTTTCATCAGCCGTTAAATTATCCTTTGATACTTCAATATTGAATTTAGCTCTATACTGTTCGTCTTGGGCAAACTTTCTTACGCACGAGAACAAATCCTCGGCCTCTACTGTGCCGTTATATCCGATAGTCAGCGTAATAAACTCACCCTTAATAGCAGATAGATTATGCTTGACTGGTGTCATTATCTTCACCCGCTTCTAGTTCAATTAATTCGTTATGGATACAGTCCTCCGTAGGGCAAGTTCCGTCATCGTTTAGCACTTCCCAGCAGTACTCACAAAATTCCATAACTGGTACTTTGCTTTCTCCAATAAATTTAGGCATATTACTGCACCTCCTTAATACGAGTTACCATTTCGGTATTTAACTTGATGTACTGTGCGCTAATAGCAGAGGTAGGCTTACCCATCAACAGCAATCGACGTTGAGCTTCTTCTAAAGATTTGAAGCGAGGTTCGTACTCAGATTTAATAGCGTTAATTTTATCTTCCTTTGTTGGAACATACGGATCAGGCGCAACGAATTTTCCGTTTACATACACCTTACCTTTCATAAATTCATCGAGCATTGTGTCGCCATCTGCAGAATACACATGCTGTGCATTCGGGTAATCGTGTTCAGCTTGCGCCATAATAGCTTCATGGCTCAATGTGTTATCACACAGGGATGTAATACGCTCCCCTTTGTCATTTAAAATAAATACATATTGATTCATAGTAGTATCCTTTCGGAGGTGAAATTATGCGCCGTTACGCTATTATATTAAGCCGTAGACAACGCAATACCATTACATTAAGGCAACTATTTAATGAGTGGCTGCCTATTCACTCTCAGACTATTTCTAATAGCGCTGTTAAGTCTTATCACATTGCTTTTAAACACATATCCAACATATCGGATATGCCTATCACGAATATTCATTTTCAGCACCTTCAGAACGTGATTAATTCCATGCACACAAAAGGACTTTCCTACTCATCATGTAAGAAAGTCCGTACGTTACTTAATCAATTATTTAATTACGCAATCATCAAGGATTACGCTATCACGAATTACACCCTACACTTAAAACTAGGCCCCAATATACCAACGATTCAGAGAAAAGTATTTACTCGTCAACAAATTAATAAATTATGGGCAATAGATACTCCTTATTCCCATATGATTTTAATACTGCTATACACCGGCCTCCGCATAGGTGAACTCCTTAATTTACGCAGGCAAGATATTTATAGGAGATCATCATACCTCATCGTAAGACACGCTAAAACGAAAGCTGGTGAAGGTCGTATAATCCCTATACATCACCGCATCATGCCACTAATAGAACAGTTATATATGGATACTGATGAGTATCTATTTACTATAAGTTACACAACATTCCGTAAGCATTTCCAGTATATTATGAAACAGCTTAACTGTAAGCATACTATCCATGACACTCGTCATACATTTGCAAGTCTACTTGATGCGGTCGCACCACCTACCGCTTTACGTTCATTGTTAGGCCACAAACAAGGCGATATTACCACCAGGGTATACACACATAAAACTATCCGTGAATTACGTAAAACTATAGAGTTACTAAGGTAACTCCCCAGTGGGGAGATGGCGGTGCTGATAATCAACAAAAGAGCACGGTTACATATCCTATACGATTTTCAACGGTATTTATAGTAGGTGCAATGGATGCCTTTTGGGAAGGCTCAGAGACACCTAAATATATATCGAATGTCGGTAGAGAAAGCAACAATACAAAAGTAGTATTTATCGGCAACGACCAATATGTAGGTAGCTATTATTGGTTCGCACTAGGAATTAGCTAATTCCAACGCACAGCCAGGTAAAGTTGCCAGCATTGCCACGGTTAGTTAAAAAGCGTATAGATGTTCTGTTATTAGTTGAGAAACCACTGTTCCAAGACACATAAAACTCATCCCCTCTTGTGGTTGTACTTGCGGAGTCATCGGTGCATAATGCAACTAATACCTTACACGCAATAGGCAATGTTACATCACAATATGTATTTTGATTTAAAAACCAAGTTAATCCCCACTGGGCATTAAGCTTTACCAACTGCTAACCAAAGACACGCTCTCGAGACTGTTCTATGTTCTGGATTAAAATTAAAATAAGAAACTTTCTCAAACCCAGTGTTGTTGATATCGTAAACTTTAATGCTATCGCTAGAAGGCCCAATAATCGATGGTACTACTGAATAGCACGCTTTAAATGCTATGGGGAATATAACCCAATGACTAGTCTCATCAGAATCATAGCTATCACGTCCCCACTGGATAGTGAAACCGTTGGCGAACTTAACGAAACCAGCATTAGCATCGAGTTTAGATGCCACTATAGCGCCTTGGCCTAATAAACTTTTGAGCGTTGCAAGGTTTAATACTTTGTTAATATCGCTATCGTTGTAGTTACCTGTAATAAAGTTAATAATTTCTTGCGAATTGTCGCCTTTAGTAATTTGAATGCCTTCATTGTGTTTAGCAATAGATTTAGCATACTGGTTAGAACTAATATCTAACTTTTTATTAAAAACATCTTGATGCGCATTTGTAGCGGAATTATGAGCTTTAATAGATTCGTCTAGTTGTTCCCTAGTAACAGCCGTAGATAAATCAATAAGGCCTTTTACATTAGGATTGTCTCCTACCCCTAAAGCAATTAATAGGCGTTGCATTGGAATTGCATTTGTTTTATCTGGAATATAAGAGGTTAATCCACTAGCGTTAGAATATCCAATGAGTTTTTCTTGCCCGCTGTCACCATTCTTTCCATAAACCCCAACTTCTCTCCAATAAAATCCTGTTTCAACTTTTTTATTATCAAAGTTAAATTGTAACTGCATTTGCCCATTTATTATTTCTTTGACATTACTTAATCCAATTTGTAATTTAGGGTTAACAAGAGATGTTAAGCTATCAATACTTTTTGTTAATTGTCCATCTCCTATTACTGCCTTTGTAATGATCAATCTATCATCAGCTCTTCCTGTTGCTGATTTTAAAATCATTTTATTTCCTTGTAGGGTTAAACTAAGTCCCGGAAACTGTGCCATATTATCCTCCTATTTCAGTTACTTCTTCATATCCAATTACACTTCCATAATAGAGATTGTGCTCGATTTCAATATCACTTAACAGTTTACTCATACTAATTTGTGTTTCTTCTTCTGCCACAACTAGCCCTGAAACAATCAATTTTTGTTCGAGTAATTGTTCTTCCCAAACTTCATAACCAATGTGTGCTGGCTTAAACTCCTCAATGGTTTTCTGTAAACCATTGATATCTTCACACATGTCTTTTGTAAACTTTAATTCCATAGTATAGCTTTCATTCTTTGGAATTATTACTGCAGACTCATCTGATACAAAGTTATTGGCCAAGGCTTCTAGAAACTCTTTGGTGCTACTATCAGTATTATTTAACTTTGCAATTACACGGCTTCGTCTATTATGTAAGCTATCATTTCTAGCGCTTATTCCAACAAACTCTTCCCATTTCGATAATGCATAAGTTGCTGATTGAATATTATCTTGTTTTAATAGTTCAATTAACAATAATCTAATGCGTTCATGCTCTCTACTATCTGCATCACTTATTGCTTTAAACTCTAAATCTTTTGCAATAAAAAGAGGCAGATACATAAGTATATCTACCTCTTTCCATCTAATAAAATCACTCATGCACGATCACCTCTTTAATTGTTGGTAATTGTTCATTTGTAATATCAATATTAGTAATCCCTTTATTAACTTTTAAATCACGATAGTCTAATACCCCTGTTTCTTTATTAGCTAAAATAGCTTTACCAATATTAGCATAAGATACATATGTGCCATTAAAAATTTGCTTTTTAAACTCCTCATTTAATACCTTTTTAACAGCCTCTATATCTGCTTTTCCCTTTGTCACTGTTAGTTCGATATTAATATCAAATATTGTTGGTGTTACTACAGTAACAGTTGCCCCAATTGGTGCGTTTTCAGCAATTACAGCCTTAACTTTTTCAATTAATTCTGTACTAGCACTTTCACGTTCATTATTTATAATAAAAACCTTAACTGTTCCCGGACCATTCCATAATGGAATTACTTTAACTAAAAAAACACCATTAACTAATCGAGCCCACTGTTCATAATGATATACATTGCCACTGGTTGCAGGTTTTCTAACTTTTAATAGGAGTCTATCTAAAAGTTCTGCATCAGTCTCTTCATCATATCCATCATAAGCAGCCTCTTCATTGCTAACTGTACTAACACCATATATCCCCCCAACTATTTCTGTGATTGTATTTGCTCCTACATTTAACGCTTTCCCAAATTGTTCAGATAATGCCAATACTTTAGCGCTTCCAGTATCGCCTAAATTGACTTCCTTAGATGTTCTAAATGTTTCATCATTGTCCGTACTAAACAAACTTCCCTTAGGTATTATCGTATTGGCTGTTCCAGTAATAGTTAATATTACATTAGCTTGTGTCGCAGTTTTTCTAAATACCCCATGAGCTTCTGCATGACGTGTTAAGTATTCTCCCCATGCGGTTTGAGGGAATGCCGCATCAAGTATCAACTGCATTTCTGCATATGATTTTTCAAACTCAACTGCATTTGAACTTAAAGTGTCAAATACAAATGTTCCTTCATGTGTACTTAATCCTTCTTTATCTATTTTTTTGAAATCTGCTAGTAGCCGTCCTAGCACATCTTGCTTACTTTGTGGTTCTAGCATTATACTTCAACTCCTATCGTATTTGGTCCATAAATCGTTTGTAACTCTATTTGTAGTGTAATTATTTTATGCTCTTGAATTACATTTACTGCATCTACATTTACAATATATGGATTTACTAATAACGCATCCTTTACATATTCAAATAGATCATATTGGCTAGGTGTATCATTAGGCTTTTTCCCAATAAATTGTTCAAACTCAATACCATAATCGTCATAATATGCTCTATATCGGTAGCGCTCTACCCTCAATGTTTTCCATACCCATACTTTGATTGCATCATTTCCTGTCACATATTTATGATTACCATTTCTATCATATTGATAGGTATCTCGTTGAAAGTCCCAAGCTAGCTCTTTGCATAGTGGCAGATTTTTATTTACGTCAATGCTACTTGGTGTATTCCCTTTCATAAATGGATTACTCATTGCCGTCTAACCTCCTACATTTTCCATATACAAAATACTGCTCGGCTGTACTTTCATCATCACCTACTATCGGAATTAGCATTACTTTATCACCTATATGCCATGTATCAGTCATGATTCTGGTCTTTGTGTAATCATTATGAATTTCATGTGTATGGCTAGAAAACTCTGCATATCCCCCACCACCTGCTCTTGGTTGTGTTTCTGAAATGATATGTCCTTTAGATTCTCTATAATGCCCTTGTAACCAATATTCATCAACCCACAAAAAGTTACTATTTAATTCCATTCCATTGAACGATACAACTAGATTGGGAGGTGGTGATACTATCGTACCAATTCCCGGCATTGCTTGCTTGCCTGCATTTCCGCCCACGTTACTCATGATTCCTAATATTCCTGTATAAGGATCATTGTTTTTCTTCGGCACTTTCACCCTCTCCTTCCTCTGGTTCTCTGATGTACTCTAGATTCAATTCCATTGTATGTGTATTATTCTCAAACGTATGAGTGTCAGATTTAATGAAGAACACTCCTTTTAGTTGCTCTTCTTCAATTACTACAGAATAGCCTGCAATACATTGTATATTCCCTAGTGCAGAAATACTTGAATCCATTTTAATTCCTTTAATTTTTGCCTTAGCTTTAGCTGCATTATCAACAGGATACTTTGGCTTTTTAGGTGTACTTGTTGTACTAGACTTTTTCTTTTTAGTCGCTTTCTTTTCCTTTGGTTCTGGCTGATTTTTATATATATCTTGGAAAATACCATATTTTTTTATTAGCTCATCCTCATTATCTATCCGAATTACATTACCTGCTGCATCAACAGTTTTTACTCGGTTTACCATTTCTTCAATAGACTCTGAATGTGATGAGTTTATTACATCGTATGTATCTCTCGCTATATAGTCTTCAATGATTGTCCCTTTTTCAATCAAATTAATTCCACCTTCTAATAATATTGCGGTGAAATCTTTTTGAATATCAGCCTTTGTTTTCTCAAACAACATTTGAAAAACTTCTGTACATGTTTTTTTATCTGCCACAAAGTTTACTACTGTAGGTATATCTGGTAATGTCCCTACAGGTACTTCAACCTCTGCGCATACACGCTTGAAAGCATCAACTACATTTGTAGCATTAAAAACTAAACTTACTTTAGACTTTGCTAGGTATATCATCCCATCATAGCAAGTAATATCATATGTATTGTCATTTGTATTTCTTTTTCTAAAGAAAACACGTCCAGTAAATATCTTTGCATTATCTACTGTCACTTCAATACGATTACCTAAATCAATTAAATAATTCGGAAATGATATATCTTTAGGATTGTAAGCATATGAAAACTCCAACTTTCTGGCAGCTTCTTCTCTATCACCGCTCCAAGTGAATTTAGAAATAAGATGTGTAATATCTACTCTTTCATCCTTTTCATTAATATGTTCTATTAGTGTAATCATAGTGGCCACTCCTTACCATTCATTTTTAATGACCGCTTAGATACTTTTAAAACTGCACCAATTGGACTTTTACCAGCTTTAACCATCATCTTATACATGTTTAATGCCTTTTTACCTTGTTCAGCTATTGGCATTATTTTTGATACGGCCTTATTTGCTGTATCCATGAAATGTTCTTGTGGATATGATGTTACAGCTTGCTCTTCTGGAGCTTCTGCGATTCTACTATGTAATCCTGTCGTATCATTTTTAATCTCTGATGTTGGTTTTATGTATCTATATTCTTTGAGTGTCATCTCATAATATACATCACTCGTACCATCATGCTCATCATGATTAAATGACTCAATTGTACAATACATAGAAATTGATGTATTAGAAATTGAAATCTTACAAGGTTTACCACTTGTAGCAAATCCATCAATTTTCCTTACTAGATTATAAGGATTTATTTCGTTTGTTTCAGACCACTCATATTTTTGTGCAGGGAAAAAGCCTTCAAAGGATAGTGTCTGAAGGCCTCTTTTCCCCAACATATTAATTTCACCAATAGCATTGATATTCAAGGTGCTATTGTTATATGTTCGTCCCACCTTAAATGAAGCTGGCGTTACTGGCAATATAACATTTTGGCCTGCACAGGATAATGTAAACTTACATCCCTGTGGTATTCCTTTGCCTCCAAAGAAGCTCATAATTGCATCAAAAAATGACATTATACAGCTCCCTCCATTCTATTGATAGAACGTTTTTGTAATTGGTAATGAATTTGCTCTGCAATTTCGAATGTTAATTCTTCTACAGATTTTCCATCGTTACGAACATTAAGATTAGCTATATTTACATTAATGCTATTACCAGTAGAACTACGTTTCCCTTGATTATATGCAGAATTTAATGATTGTGCATGAGGTATTACTTGTGCACCACTTGGTAGATTTACTATTTCAGCCCCACGATCATGAATCATGGCAGGGCCACCTTTCCAGTTATCAGTACCAGAATATAGCAAAGGGATATTTAATGGTCCAAAGTGTGAACCACCAACACCCGGTACCCAGTCTGGAATGTCTACTGAAATGCCGTTGACCGCCGAAATCAAACTATTAATTGATGCTTTAATACCTGCAATAACTCCATCAAATATACTTTGGATTGGCATGACAATTCCCTCAAAGATTTGAACGATACCATTCCATGCCATACTCCAATTTCCTGTAAATACGCCTACAAGAAAGTCTGTAATACCACTTAATACAGTTGTAATTCCATTTACAACACCTTCAATCACAGTTAATGCAAATGTAAGTATCCCTGTAATTCCAGCAATAGCTACATTAAACCCTACCACTAATGCCCCTAATGCTACTGCAAGCGGTCCACCAATCAATACTTTAGCTACCTTACTTACAACAGTAAAAATAATATTTAGGAAAGGTGACATTAGTTGGTAAATCCTACCAAATGATGTGGCTACTTGACTAATTAGTTTTCCAAAAGCATCAGCTACTTTCGATACTATTGGCTGTAAAGCAGTAACAATTCGACTAACTGCACCTTTTATGATTCCTACAAATCCTATAAAGGATTGTCCTATGCCTTCTAATACTGGTTTTACTTTGTCAAAGTTTTTATAAATTGCTAGCCCTAATAAAGCAATTACGCCTATCGCAATCCCTACAGGTCCAGTAAGAACTAATGGTATTAATCTACCTATTATAGGTAATACCCTCATAGCCACGCTACCAATACCACTAAAGGCTCTTGCAATTCCTTTAACAGATACTTCTAACAACTTATTGTTAACGCTTTGGCCTCTTAATACTTTGCCGACATTTGCATATGTCCGCATCAAGGAACCTATACCACTTGTAATAGGCCCTAATATTTTAGCAAAAGCAGTAAAGCCTACAATACTAAGGCCTACATCAATGGCAGTATTTTTAATGGCTGGACTTAAATTAGTAAAGTATTTAGCTAGATTACCGATTGTGTCAGCCACCTTCTGTACCCTAGGCTGCAATACATCTGCAAAGCTAATAGCTAACGCCTCTACTTTACTTTCTAAATCCTTGAATGACCCAAGCAATGTTTTCTTCATTATATCTGCTTGTGCTTTAGATGAGCCTGTTGCAGAATCCATTGAACTACGCATATCATCGTATGCTTCCTTAGTAGTGTTTAATACTGCTAATAATGCAGATGTAGATTCTGTTCCTGCAATATCACCTGCTAATTTAAATTTTTCAGCTTCAGTTAGACCTTGCATTTTAGTTCGTAATTGATCATATACTTTGCCAAGTCCAATAAATTTCCCTTGTGAATCTGTGGTAACAATGCCTAATTTTTGTAATGCTACTGCTGCTTCTTTCGGAGGATCTATTAATCTACTTAACATCATGCGTAATGCACGGCCACTCGTTGATGCCTCAATGTTGTTATTACTCATGATAGCTAATGATGTAGATAACTCTTCTACCGAGATTCCTAATGCAGCCGCTGGAGCACCTGCATATTGAATTGCATTCCCAAAGCCAATCATGTCTAATCGTGATTTGTTTGCAGCCATTTGAATTACATCGGCCATTCGTGTAGCATTTTCTGCTACATTTCCTTCTTGTAGCCCCCATGTATTTAGTGCACCCGATACAATACTTGCTGTGGTTTCCAAATTTTCCCCAGATGCAACAGATGCTTCTACAATTGATGGTAAAGAGCTCATAATTTGACTAGCATTCATGCCACTTGCAGCTAAACCATCCATAGCCTCTGCCGCTTGAGTAGCACTTATAGGAAAATCTGCACCCAACTGTTTTGCAACATCTCTTAATTTAAGCATTTCATCATGCGTTGCACCTGCTTTTGCACCAGCAGAAGTTACTGCAGAGTCAAACCCAACAAAGGCTCTAACAGAGGCGGCACCCATACCAACAATAGCGGCAGATACAGGCATCAAGGCATTACCAATTCCACTAATACCTCTACCTATATTTTGCAGATTTCTACCTTGCCTATCTGCCATATTAGCAGTTGTAGCCATTTGTGAATTAATCCCAGATAATACAGATGTTACACCATCATGTAACCGCATCACCAAATCAATTACTTCACTCATTTCTTATTCGCCTCCTCTCTATCCTTAATCTCTTGTAACATAAAAGCACGGAGGACTGTACGCTCTCCGTGCCCCATTTTATGGAATTCCGATGGCATTACATCATGATTGACATACATGTAATAGGCAAGATTTACATCACCATCGGAATATATTAGTTTTTTACGTCATTGATAACTTTTTTAATTGCTTTATCACCATAGCCAGATAGAGCCAATACTTCACGAGCGATTAGCTCAAGTTCGCCTGCTTTAAATAACTTAGTGAATAAAGCCTGTTTTGACGGTACTTGGAATTTTTGTAAAAGTTCTTTAGCTCCGAAGTCAGGCGAAACAATACCATCAGTTACAACATACTGTAAAAATTGACTTTCATCAGCAACACCATCTTCAGTAGCCAACATACGAAGGTCTGCAATGCGTTTGTAACTAATTTCCTTTACTGTTACAGTAAATGGTTCTTTAAAAACCTCTGATAATCTTGTAATTTCTAAGTCTTTTTTAGATGCCTCTTTTAATGTATCTAGGTCTTTTTCCATTAGCTTATCAATGATATTGCTCATCTATTAGTCCTCCACTTTATCAATCACGTCAAATTCTGTAAATGTAAAGTCTACAGATTCTTCTACCAATGCGCCTACTTTCCAATTGGCAAGGTCTAGAGAATCAAAAGTTACATCATACAAGGTTACTGTTTCTACACCTTTGGCATCAGGATCATCTAATTGAATTACCAATTGGCACACAGTAGCTTTCCCTTTTTTTAGGTTTTCAGCCATTTTACTAATCATCAAAGAAGATACTTTGTTCATAGTTAAACTGCCTGTACCTTCATAACCAACATATTTATATTGTTTACTCATTGTCTTGGCTTTTTTAACTTCTTCTTTGCTTAATTTAATTGTAGCTTTAACGGCTGTAGCTTGTGATACCAAAGAACCATCTAACCATACTTGCCCATGAGAGCCTGTCATTACCTGTTGCGCTGCAAAATTCTCCATGTGTTCCTCCTATTAAATATTAATTGGTAATTGGATATCTTCCATTGCATCAAGCGGTCTTACTTTTGCTTTTAAGAATACAATTTTCTTAGTATCCAATTTTTTAACTTCATCATCACTCATTTTTGCTAATTCTTCTTTTGTGAATAAGCCATGGGATAATTGGTATGTTCGAACTGCTTCACAATCAATCTCACATGTAGAATAATCTTTTTGTAGCAATCGTTCATTTTCTAATTGTTTAAAGTAGCCTAAAATCGCACTAATCAACAAACATTTATTCTCATAGTCATTTGTGTATTTACCAATGTAAGAATCTTGTGCGGTTTTTCTGATATCGTCATAAATCATATCCATAATGTCTACAATTTTGATTGTTTGATATCCTTCTAGTTTTCCTTGGCTTGTTGTTACCAAAGAGTTCATGGCACGGCTCATTTTAAACTTTTCGCCATCATACCAAATGAAGAATTTACCTTCATTCACCATTGTATCCATCTCATCTTGAGTATGACGGTCACAATCAATAACTTCTGTTAATGGTGCATATGTAGCACTTTGTGTCATATTTGTGCCTGCAACAAGACCTGCAATGCGTGCGGTATATTCTGCTGCTTTATACTCACGATCTGCTGTAACAACCTTAGTGTTACCAAAATTGATTACACCTTCGTAATCTGCATTAGAACCCGGCAATACCACCTTAATTTTTTTGAATTTATTCTCACGTGCTGTTTTCACCCACGTTGCAACATACTCTAATTGAGCAGTTTCAATTGTCGGAATTGCTAAATAATCAAAACGTTCTGTTAGCATTGCTTTTAATGGTTCTTGGAATCTATCTGCACCAGCTTTATCGCCACCTTGTTGCATCATATATACAACAACTTTCAAAGGTGGTTTGTTATAACCTTTTAATGCTTTTAAGATGTAATCCTTGTTTTTATCAGATAGTTCCTCTGGAATATCATCTACTGTATATACCAAGAATGGATTTGGTAATACTTCGTGTCCATTAGTTTTTGTTGCTAGTTTATCAATTACTTGCTTTGTATCTTCTAAAATCAATGCAACAATCCCACGTTGAGACCGTTGAATGGCTTCAATACCAGCTTCAATAAATTTAACTACAACCGTAGGCATTCCTAATTTAGCCATTATTTATCCTCCACTTCTACTGTTAACGAGACGTCACCCATCATGACACCTTCTTCTTTCATTTTTTCAATTCGTCCTGTTGTATCCATAAATGTGATATCCATTGTGATTTGTAAGATATCGTCTTCCTCTCCTACTCTATCTTGCTGAATATCATCCACATGTAAGTAACGATCACCAACAGGAAATCCCATTTGAAACAATATTAAAAATTTATCAAATACTGTTAAATAGTGTTCTTCATCCTTATCTTCATTGCTAGGAAAATATGTAGCAATGATAGTTACATTTCTTTTAATGAAGTTCTTTGTTTGCATCTCTGAACTCATTAAAAGTTTTACAAAAAAACACGGCATAGTGAACTCTTCTAAAACCTCATCACTATATACCGTGCATTTATATTCTTCATGTATTTTCTTTGCCACAGCTTTCCATATTGCCACTTGTGATAATCGGTTAGCCATTCTTTATCTTCTTCCTCAGCTTTTTAAACATGTGCCCACCAACAGCTTCTCTTATATCATTACGATTCTTTTCAACTGTTCGTTTAAAGAAAAATGTCCCCTGTTTGAATCCTTTAATTTTCCCATGCATAGTTTTCATCACATGCCCACGTTCAACTAAATGAAAATGAGGTGATGTATTTCGCAAGGTTGCTTCTAGCGTACTGCTACTATTACCATTGATTGCCATTTTCCAGCTCTTGGAAATTTTGCGTTTTCTACCTTTACCAATAGGTGATGCGCTAACTAATTCCTTTTTCATTCGGTTAGCTTCTTTCCGCATAGCTTTTTCCGCCTCTAATGGATACTCTTTAATGTACGAGTCCAGTCTCCCCATGAAAGTTTTTATATCCATTATTTCCCTCGTTTATAGATATGACACATCAATTCTAATTTTGTATGCTCTTCATATGGATCAATTGCAGTTTTAACTTTATAGACTACATCCTTATATCTGATTAACACACCCTCAGTTATTCCACTTCTATATCTGATTGTAATCTTATATAATTCGTCTACTTTTTCTTTATACATTTCCAGATATTGCCTACCACGTAATGGTTCAATACGTGCCCAAATTCTATTTGGAATTAGCCTTACTAATTTTTGCTTAGTAATTCCATTGCTTTCAATATCTTGATACGCCAGTACTTCAATTCGTTTCGTTAATCTTCCGATTCCGTCTATATTAAGCATTCTCTGTCACCTCTTTAGGATAATTTTTAGATAGTGCAATATGACGAATTATAGGAGCTAGCGTGAATGGTAAATCATGAACAAATGTTTTTGAGGAAGTTGCCTCACGATTTTCGTACCAATGAGCAACCATATATTGAACGGCTCTACGGTATAATGGCTCGTCAATATATGGTTTCCCAGTCATTTGCTCAATATACGTGACAGCAGCAGAGATAGATTCATCGATAAACATATCATCTTCTGTAATATCTTCATCAATTCGTAAATAAAGTTTTACATCTTCTACCGTCAACATAAATTACACCTATGCTTTCTTCGCTAATTTAACCAAAGAATTTGTATCGACAGGCTTGCCATCACAAATCATTGTAGATTTACGAACAATATCATCTGTTTCGTTATCTTCATATGTTTTTACACCAATTTGATAGTTAGTATTTAATGCATAATCTTCAAATCGATAAATGAACGCTACAATATCACCTGTTGTAGCCGCATCAATGTTTTTAAGATAAGGCACAATCAATACGCCACGACCAAGAATAGAGCGTTCTGGTTTCCCTCCCATGCCATAGTTAACACGTGCAATTGGTTGACCATTCTTATCTGTCATACCTTCAATGTTCATAAAGGTTTTCTTTGTCATTACCCAAACAGAGCCTTCTTCATATTCAACAGGTAGTTCGCCTTCTGCTTTTACAAGTGTTGCATAGTCAAAGTCTTTAACATCTAATTTCACGCCAGCAGTCGCATCCTTTAAAATGCCTGTAGGTTGACCATTACCAGTACCATTGATAATAGCATTCTCAATAGCTTTAACCATTGCTTTGGATACGTTATTAGAAATCATATTTTCAAACGCAGATAATGCCATTACAGATGTTTCTAAAGAAATAGATACTCGGCATTGTAGTTTGAAGTGACCAAATTGGATGTTACCAGTTGTTGCTTTTTGACGATCAGAACCTGTTCCTTCAGCAACCCAAGTGGCCACAGGCATCACATTGCTTGTAGGAATTGCAAGACCAGATTTAAAGTTTGTATTGGTAACTAATGGCAATACCATACCAACACTTTCCATTTTTTGAACAATCTTGTTCAAAACTGTAGGTGGGATTACTGCACCAATATCCGTAGTTAATGTATTTTCATTTTGACGTAATTCAGCAGGAATTGGTGTATTGTTCATTACATATTGCATGAATGCATTGCGATATTCTACAGAATCAAATACTTCTGCACCTTGTGCACGTTGTTCTGCTACCGGTACAGGCACTGTAGTAGCAGTAGGAACAGTATTCAAAATTGCTGTTCTACGTTCTAGTTCAGTTTCTTCTGCTTCCAATGCACGCAACTCAGTTTCAATTTCATCAAGATTCAAGTTAACTTGTGTAGTGTCTTCCAACATTGCACGCAATTCTGCTCTACGTTGTCTAATTTGTTCCAAACGATTCATATTATCTCTCCTTTTAGGTAATAAAAAAACACGCTTACTGCGTGTCTAATACTTTTTATGTCATGGCCAATAATGTTAGCCGTTTTCTTTTTTCGATATCTTCATATCTCTCATAGTCCCCATTTGCCCTAGCACTAATCGATGTGCCTTTATATGCCGGGTTATCTACAATAGATACGTCATATACCGCTTTTACTGATTTAATTTTTCGTGTGTATACTTTATTTTCTCGGTCAATCTCTTCTTCTTCACCATTAACAATAAAGGCAAATGACATTTTATTTAGATCACCACGTTTAATTAAAGAATACACATCATTTCCAATCGAAGTATCTGCTACATTCCCTGTCAATTTCAATCCTTTTTCATCAACAGTTAATTGCAATGTTCCACTAGCGGTTCTAGCAAATAGCATACCGCCATGATTGTAATTCAATACGCATTGACTAAAATCAGTATTATCAAATGCGCCCGGTAAAATCACTTCACGATATTCATATCCAGTATATTCAGATTTCCAAATTAGTGTTTCTTCGTTAAACACTGCAGCATATCCTTCTACTGTTCGTGTTTGAATATCATCTGTATCATTCTGTATCGCTTGCACCGTCATCATTCGGTGTTCCATTTTTCGGTTCTTCCTCATTTGTATCACCTCCTTTCGATGCATTAATTTGATATTTAGATAAATCCTCATATTTAGCAAAGTTAAGGCTTACTAGGCGTTTATCGCCACCTTCAACCCCTTCATAACCAAATATTTCACGGATTTCATTCACAGTAATTGCGCCTGTAGGCAATAGTGCTTGACTTACTTTAATTCTACTAGCTACAGACATGTAGGATAATCGATTACTTTCCAGTATGATTTCATTCCCATGTCCCTTTTCACGGCTAGTAAAAAGTTTTTCTGTGAACTCCTGTGTTAGCTTAATAGCAATAGGCTCTAAGACAGATTCATAGAAAGCTATGTATTCATCTTCTGTATAATCTCCACTTACAATTTTTTCATTAAGCCCAAAGTGCTTATACACCATATCTCTAGCAAAGTCCATTTGTCCTTTGTTGAATGTACTTATTGTGGTTGTAAGTTGTTGAAATGTAGCCTTGTTATCTAGCGTTGCAATACCGCTGCCATTTGCATTTGATACATATCTTTCCGTAAATTGTTTCCACAATGCTTGTTGGTCATCTTCACGAACGGTTCCTTCAAAGTTGATAATCCCACGTAGTGAATTACCATTTTTAACAGAATTAATAATTGCTGCTTTTACGGCATGTAATAAATCAAGGTCTTCTTTCAATGCCTTTGAGTTATCCTCGCCAAATAATTGATGGGTGTTAAAATGCCTTTTAATGTGAATCACCGCATCATACAGTACAGTCATACTTTTACCATTAATGAATTGGAATTTCACATATAAATTATTTTCAGTGTCCACCTTAATTTCAACACTTCCAAAATCCAGTGGATACAACCCAGTAATTACACCATTCATATCACGCTGGATATAAATGAAAGCATTGTTGTAGTTAAAGTACTGTGCAACAACCTTTTCAAGAAATTCACTTGCCGTCATGAATGGATTGGGTCTTGTTCCTAATATATGGTTGATAGATTGTAACCCTGACACCATTCCAGTATCTGTTCGTCTGACATGTTTAAGCTTCATTTTACCTAAATGTCTAGCAATCGTATCTGTACAGTCTCTAAACGTGGTGTCTGTATATGGCACTCCACTAAAAGGAGTAAATACATTCGTATATCCATCTAAGAACTCTGCCCCAGTTAAATTAGCTTTATCAGTATTGCCAAATCCAAATATTTTATTAAAGATGTTTCGATAGTTCATTATCTCACCTCCTTTCTTAAATGACATTGTGGTAATCCTCTTGGTTTCGTTCATACTCAACATATGCATCCAACATAGATGCAAATCCATCAATTCTTTTCTTTGCATGAATTGATTTAGTTGGCTGAATATTTCCATTACGATCTACATCTATTTCCACATTAGCCATACACCATTTCAATATTGGATTGTTACCATAGTTGATTAATTTTGCTTCTAGTTCTGCTCCTAGTGCTTTCATTGGCCCACTCAATGTTTTCTTGCCTTGAATGACTGGGTTCATTACAGAACGACCAAACTCTGATTTCATATCTTCTACAAAATATACTGCACTCCATCCATCGTACCCACATTTATATAAATAGATATCATCTTCCATTTGTCTTTCTTTAAACCATTCAACAATTAACCTATAATCAATTCTATTGCCCGGTGATTTTCGTATAAATCCTCTTTTGTACCATACATCATATGGTACTTTATCTTCATTTACTCGTTTTTCAAATAAATCTTCTGGTATCCAGTACATTTGCTTGATATATTTTACAGGATCATTAGGCACCATAAATAGCAATGTGGCACATGTTAAGTCCGTAGTTCCAGATAAATCTATACCACCTATACCATATCTAGGCTTTAATTCTCCTATATCAAATGTTGCTGTATTATTTAATTGTTCAAATGTTAAGAATGCTTCTGATGATGTTTCACGAATATTGAAGTCCTTTGTAAGAAGATTGGTTACATGAATTGGATTATTTTGTGCAGATTTAACTTTTTCAGCTAATTGACTAATACTCTTAATCGTTCCCAACCCCGGATTAGCTTTTGCCCAGCAATTAGGATCTGTCCATTCCTTGCGACTATCCAACTCATAAATTATTGGTAAGATGCGTTCGTTTTTATAGCCTTGTTCATCATCATACCCATCTACAATCTGACAAGCCTCATCATATTTAATATCGTAAATACTTTCACGAACTGTACCAGCTGTACTTGTAATAATAGTTAGTGGTTGTTCACGTGCGCTCATACCATCAACGATAACATCATATAAATTCTTATCTTTTATAGCATGTAATTCATCAATTAAGGCCCCATGAACATTTAATCCGTCAAGATTATTTGAGTCTGATGCAAGCGGTACAAACTTACCATCATTCACATCACACAAAATTCTATTTACACGAATATGACAAACTTTATTTAGCGACTTACTTTTTTTAATCATTTTGGCCGCTTCATCCCATATAATTTTAGCTTGGTCTCTCTTTGTTGCAGCACTATATATTTCAGCGCCCATTTCACCATCCGCAATCAATAAAAAAAGGCCTATTGCGGCCGCTACAGTGGACTTACCATTTTTACGTGCCACTATCAATATAAGTTCTTGATATTCTCTTGCTTTAGTATCTTTATCAACAAATCCAAATAATGCTGCAATCATGGCTTTTTGCCATAACTCTAAGATTACTGGTTTTCCTGCCCATTTACCTTTAGAATGTTTGCAAAATAGCTCAATAAAATCAATTGCAACTTCTGCCCTGTCTTTATCATAAATATATTGACTAGGGTTTTCTAACTTATCGACTAAATGCTTGTATACTCTACGAACACGATCAGATACAACTATTTCACCATCAATAATTTGGTTATAGTATTCTCTGATTGGGTTCATCGTCTAACACGTTCCATAATAAATTTTTTAAATTCTTCATCATCATCTTCATTTTTAGTCTGTGGCAACTCGCTCAACAGTACTTTTATGATAGCAATATAATTTTTCATCAACGTGTTATATGCCTTAGATTCAGTCGATTCTTTTTTACCAAATTGATTATTTCCATTGCAGTATTCTTCCACAAATCCAACTTTTTCTAACTGAATTTGTAGCTCATCTAACTGCATTTCCATGTGTACAGCTTGCTCAATTGATTTTCTGATTAACTTTTTCTTTTCTTGTGGAAGTTCCTTGAAAATCTTGTTATATTCTGCAATCCTCTTCTTTTTTATTTTTTCTTTTTCTTCATTTGTCAACTCCAATCACTCCTTTGTTAACCACACCCCTCACATGTGCGACCTGTGTTTTAAACGAAACTGCTGCCCCGGTGTAGAAAAAAATATTTTCACCATAAAAATATGGGGGGAGTCAATCATTATCACATTCATTATCATTTACGGCTACTAAATCACCAAGCTCATTGAATATCATTCCACGTGTCGGTCTAACTAATAGGCTTGCACCACTCGTCAATCCATTAGGTGTAGTCATAGCATCTATCTCTGCATGTATAGCATTATGACATTCAATACATAAGAACATAAGATTATCCCAACCATACGCAACCGCATCATTGGTGATGTTGTTTGGGTTTAGTGGTTTTTTATGATGCACTACCCAACGCTGTCTAGTCCCATCTGCCTTATTGATACTTTTTAATCCATGGCATCTTTCACATATATAGAGTTTTGATTCTGCATATGCTTTTGCACATCTTCTCCATCTATATGAGTTATAGAAATTTTTAGAATAGTCTTTTGCCATTTTTTAAAATGTCCCCTTTTTTCTAGGCCACCACATGTTATATATCATATCCCATTGCTCTACGATTAATTGCATATGCTTCATCATATGTAATACCCTCACGCTCTGCTACTTTATTTAAGCAATCATCTTTAGTTGGATATTGTCCACTGTGTGTATTGATATGACATTGTGTACAGAGTTGTATTAAGTTTTCCTTAATATCTCCACCACCACTACCACGTGTATTAATATGATGTGGTTCTATGTCTGTCCGTTGTCCACATATCTCACATCGTGTAGATCTGACTTCTTGAATTGTTTTCTTTGATGTAATTCTTTTGTGCTTCATAATTCCTCCCATAAACTAAAAAGGACCGCATCATATCGTGTTATGCGACCTTGATATGATGAAGTCCTCTTTAGGTATGTAGTTTTTTAAGGAGGCTTGACGTGTTCAACCCGTTCATGCCCACATACAGTATCTCATATATAGAGTGTCAAATAATAGCAACCTTTTTATAAATTTCCTCAAAATTTTTGATTGCTCTTTTATGCAAGTTATGAACATTCTGCCTTGAACAATCTATTAGTTCTGCAACCTTTTCCCATGTGCATCCATTAATGTACCTATCTACTAATACCGTCCTTTGTTTTGTACTGCGAATTTGATTGATCATAAACCTTGCTCGTTCTCTCTCTTGTAGGTATGTACTCCATTCTTTCATAATCTCATCTGTAACCGCATCAAGACTCGCTACTTTATCTGCAATAGTAATTGGTTGCCCTCCACTCACTTTATCCTTACTATAATCAATGGCTTGTAAACTCATAATATCTTGTCTTATTCTAAATATTTCTCTCTCCTTACATCTAATATTCAAATCAGTATCACGTATCTGATTTAAATATTCCCTTCCTGTCATCGGCTATTATCTCCCTGTTCCTTTAATTTATCGGTCCATTCTTTCCATGTATATATCGGCATCCCTTTAGCTATTGCAAATGACCATTCCCCAATACATCCTTTAGATGTTTCCCAGTCACCACATAATACTAATACATCACATCTATTTAACATGTCTAAACATATTTTTAAGCCTTTTGAATACTGTGTATCAAAGTACAACATGCTGAAATTATGAAGAGGTGATAGATATGTATTGTTCTTATCTAGCAATACTAGGTTTTCCATGATTGTATCAATTGAATACTTATTAGCTTTATTTCCACCAAATGGATGCGCTACATATATTAATTGGTCTTTAATCATTCTCTTCTCCTTCTTGTACTAGATCATTGATGTGAAATGTTTCACCCTCAACCGCATCAGCTTCTAATTCCTCTTCCCATAGTTTTCCCTGTGCTCTTGCACCTCTTACAAATAATTCAATTTCTTCTACTAATGGAATAAGCTTTTCTGGAGCTTCCCCTATTACACTTAGCCACGATGTGTTAATTGTACATTCATCACCTTTTTTGTTAGTAATTAAAAGCACATACTTTACTTCTGTAATAACTCTAGGCATTTCTTTATGCCATTTAAAGCTAATGGATTTAACCTTTAACCATTCTTCTCTAAGAAATTTGAAAGCCTTAAATGTATCAATTACTACAATCTTTGCCTTTACATATGCATCTAATATCTCTGGTCTAAAATCATCTTTTGTAACCAATTGATATGTTTCAGTAATGCCAGCATTATTTACTTTCTCATACTTTACTTTCTTTTTATCCCCAAATCCAATGCTTAGTATCCTCATCTTTATTTTCCTTTCCGTTGTTTATCTTCGCACACCCAATCCCCACAGAGTACTTTATTTCGTTTGTTAGTGTGAAATTTCTTCCCGCACTGTACACAGTATCTTGTGTATTTAAATGCTTTCTCTAATCTTGCTTCACGTTCTTGCTCTAGTTGTTCCTTTGTCTTTCTAGGCTCTACTGGTTTGCCTGCTCTACAATCTGGACACCATGTGCTATGGTCTGTAGGTGTATATAACCTATCACATCTATGATACTTTCTTTGCATCGTTTGCTCCTATTTATAATTACCTTCAGAGTCTATATAATCTCCAATTCTATACAGTTCTGTTTCTTCCACTAAATAATCCCTATATCCATATCCATGTGATTTTTCCCATTTTCTAAATACTTCTGTCAATTCTTTGCTTAATTCACATAGATGTTCTTGCTTTACCTTTTTAAAATATACAAAATCACATTCAGCAAATTCTTCAGGTAAGTCATTATCAAGAAGATCATAAATTACACGTTCACCATCTACTTCTGGAACATAATAATATGGATTTCCTATTTCTACGTAATCATCTAATACCTCTTCTTCTAAATATTCAACATTGTTCTTATCATCCCAACAATAGCTTTCATAGTAGTTTAAAAAGTCATCAATAGCCTCTTCAATGCTGCTTTGTGGGCTACCAACATCACCATCGAAACTCCAACAATACTCGTTTTCATTTTTCACTAACATTTGCTCCACCTCAATCCCTTACTGTGCATCCGTACTTTGCTTTTCGCATCTTATGTTTTATCGTTCTCACATTGTCCCCTACATATATATATGTATCAATTTCTTTGTATCTCTCTTTATTTTGCGCATCTAGCTTTCTTCTATACTCTAAATAGCTTTCACATTTACTATGGCAATTTATCTCTCTAAACTTACACCCTCTACACGGTACATCCATAACTTCCTCGCCCATTTATTAAATTCACTGATTCCTTTATATGTAGTTCTTCTTATTCTTGCTATTAGTAATTTGTCTGATGGAACTACCACATATCCCCAACGTGGTATGAATATCCTTTTCCCTTCTTTAGTTCTGCACTTTACAATATGATCATGTGCTTTGATACATTCCTGTATCTATCATTCATGCTCATACCCCTCTAATTTATTTCCTATTACTTTTGCATTTCCGTTATTCATAACAAATGCTAAATCAAAATCTAGTACTGCATCAGATTGTTGATGATTGATTGCTTTGCATCGCCATTGAAATTTATCTGTACTGTAATATACTTCCGCTACCAATGGAGTCTCTTGTACTGATTTACAATCAAACTCTATATGATCCTTTTCGTATATTCTTTTCCCTAGCGTGTCTTTTGCTTCGCTTCCTCTGCATAGTGTTCCGTCCTCAATCGGTATCCATGCATATGTATCATTTTCTACTGCTAATAATCTTATTTGTGAGTAGCATTGTTTTATCTCATCACTGCTTACCCATTCTGTTTTATTTATTCCTAATCTAAGACCTTTATATATGAGCGGTCTCATGTTGCCTCCTCATTTCTATCTGTGTAGGTGATTTACCAATACAGCTTTTAGGAAAGGGCGGATATACCGCCTATCCTATTTTATTTGCTTGCCGCATCAATTCAGCATATATTTTTATGTTCTATAAATCTTTGTTGGAGCATATGCAGGACAGTCTTCACATTCTTCTTTCTTTAGCCAATGTAATGTACCTGCAGTTTTACCTTTGAATACTTTTATTGATGTTTTCACCTTAGGGCAAGATGCTTTCACCCATAATGCACCGCTTTTTGCTGGTCCAAATGAATGGCTACATATTTTTCTTGGTCTACCTCTTCGCATATTCCCTCCTAGAATGGAATTGTTTCATCATCATCTGCAAATCCATTTTCAAAATTACTTGCTCCGCTTTCATTTTGTTTAAGGCCATATGTAAGATTTTTGACTACAATCTCTGTGATGTATCTTTTACTTCCGTCTTTTTCGTATGATCTAGTTCTTAATTCGCCATTTACTGCTACAAAATCACCTTTACGTAACCCACTGTAAAGTTCCGCATCAACCCAACAAACTATGTTGTGGTACTGTGTTGTTTGTTGCTCGTTTACATATTTATTGGTTGCCATTCTAAATGTGAGTACTGGCTTTCCTGTTTTTGTATATCGTAGCTCTGCATCCGCTACTACATTACCGCTTAAAAATACCTCATTTACGTTTATCATTTACTTCATCCTCCCATTTTTCACATTCTTTACTAATTACGCATAATGCCATTATTGTTACTCCTAACATTGCTCCTATCACAATGCCTATTCCTAGTAGTGCCATGTTTTACCTCCTCAATTCTTATTAGTCTGTAAAATCTGTAAGGATAACCTTCATCAGATACAGCTTCAACTACACTGTCTATTTCCACGTAATAGCCTTTTGGCGGTTGGATGTAATCTCTCCATTCGCTCGGCTTTAAAATCTCTGTTTTTACTTTAGGTTTTTCTAAATTCTTACTACTATTCCATCTACGTTTAAATGCATCTTCTTTATCTGAATAACATGCACTCCGTTTTTCTTTTACGAAGTAGCTTGCTAATCTTACTGCATCTTCTGCTCTTCCTTGATACAACATCAACTTATGCATGCCATGTGGCCAAAGTTCATTCAACTCATCTGAATATAGTTCTGCATTGTTGATGATCATGTGAAAGTGGATTCTTGTTTTTCCCTCTGCAATATAGATGTACTTTAATTCTTTACCCAGTTTTTTATATCTGCGGTTTAATCTTCTTGTAAAATTCTGAATATCTTTCTTTGCATCTTCCCATGTAGCTGGTTGTTCCTTATATGTGAGTGTGATGTAACAATCATTTGTAGTGAAGTTATTATCAATCAACATACGTAGCATTGCTTCTGCTTGTTTTTCATTTTGCTTTTTCTGTGCTTCTGGTGTGATGCTTTTCTTTTTTACACGCTTGCCATTCTTTCTATAGGTTCTTGATGTGTGATAATCAAGTACTTCTATCATATTTTTAGATATGGTTTTTTTACGCTTCCTCATCGTAATTACTCCCCATGGTCGATTTGTTAATATGTTATATCTAGTTAATAAGAAAAGCCTTTAAATAAGCTTTTCCCTAGTCTTTCATGCCCATGTGTGATATAATTACGTTAGGTTTGGTGCGTAATTACGTGCTTGATTAGGCTACTTTAATTAGTAGCCTTTTCTTTTTGCCTAGGATAATTGCAATGCATGTCACCTTTTTCAATCTCTAAATATTGGCATGCATCGCAATGTTCCATGCATATAATCCCTTTGGCCTGTCTACAGTGTATGTAGGCACGGCTTTTTTTATTGCACTCATCACATATGCTGCAGTGTTTACTCATTATTCATCACCGCATCAAGCAGTATTTCTCTTGCTCTTAATGCAAGATATACTTTGTTTTCTTTAATTGGGCCTTTACCTGTTATGCGTAATACATATTCCCCTGTTTTTCGCTTAACAAAAATAGCGCATCCATTAGCAAGAATAGTAAAGTCTAAACTTGCACTTTTATTGCTTACGCTGATTGATGTAATGTGTTTCCTTAAAGCTTGCATTTCTTCATCATCAAACATTAAATATGTTTTTAGTAGATCTAGTGCTTTTTCTTTTTTGTCTTTCATGTTTTATCACCTCCTTAACCCTGCCTAACATCCAAATTGTGATGCCAGTTGTTAGTGTTAGAACCATATTGATTAATATTTGCAAGCCTTCTGCTTGCTCAATTCCTCCATATAGTCCTAGTCCCAATACCCCCAAGCACCATTGCACGGTTGTAATTAGATTTATAATGTTCATCTTCTATGCCCCCTTTAGCCACTTCATGTGTTGCCCTTTCATCCATGCTTCAAACTTTTCTACATGTACCAGCGTTTGTTGCGGTCCTAGTTGCATACAGATTTCATTAAATCTACCTTCATTGCGGATCATATCAATCCGTCTATAGATATACATTTTGCTCCGTCCCCATATCTTAGCTAGTGTGCTAATAGGAACATATTTTGGTTGAACACTTTCCATTACTACTCCTTACCTTTCTTTATTTGTCAGATAAATAAACTACATCAACTTTAATTCCTAATTCTTCGAACTCTATAAGTGCTAGCTCTAGTTCTTTTTTAGCTTTTGATGCTCTCTCATAAGCTTTTTTAAATTTATCTCCTTGCATTTTATTTATCTTTCCTTCTATTTCAATCGTTAGCATTAATAACTCTCCTTTCTATTTCATCTATTTTTTTTAATTGGTATAATCACCTTGTAAGAATTTTTCT